>OVXI01000071.1_pt1 | contig 26964 bp, 28 predicted proteins | sample 1732031 | NCBI WGS metagenome assembly OVXI01 (sample SAMEA4545821, study PRJEB24839) | metagenome | biome: chicken; feature: ceca content | place: Italy | collected 2013-05 | reverse complement strand
GATTTGGGCACTAAAAAAAATTTTAAGGGGCCATCTAAACTTGTTAGACAGCCCCTTCGCTCTTATCCGCAAAGTCGCAGCGGATGAAAAATACGAGAACGATTTTGCTTTCAACGAAAAAACCGCCGGATCAGATTCCTCGCTTCGTCGAATGAACGCTATGAAAAGACAATCGCCTCTACTTCGCCCTGCGGTTCCCGCCGCCGATCCGTTTCCGCTGTCGAACAGACGATCCGAGACAGACACTCCCGTTCCAACTCACTCCTTTCGGCCGGCGATCGAAACCATGTCTCTTCCGTTCCTGAACTTATGGCCTCATTCCTCGTTTCGGCCCTGAAAGACTGCTTCTCCCTCGCACTACCCTTATCGCCTTTTTCCGTCCTGTGCTTCTCCTGCGGGCATTCTGCTGATTCTCAGTGTGCCCCGCAGAAAAGGCACCGACAGGATTCTATTCATGCTTTGCTTCGTTTTTGAGTTTCCGCCTCTTTTCCGCGCACAGTTTGCGGCGCGACAGTTCCTTGGAGTCGTGGTAGCGGCACACTTCGCCGCACATGCGATCGTACTCTTCGACGCGCAGGCGTCCGAAATCCAGATGAGGCACTATTTCAACTTTATCGAAATAGTAGTATCTGAAATAACAACCGTAACAGGAGATGCGGTTTCCCAAACAACACAGGGAGATCGATTGCGCAGAGATGTTCATCGCTTGGGAAGCAACATTCAGCGATTTGTACATGGAGATCAGCACGCGCTGGTTGTTGAAGACGAGTACGATCTTGGGGGCATTGAAAATGCTTCGCTTGGTCATGTCGCAGTTGCGGGTTTTCAGGTTCTCGGCTCCTCCGGCGGGAGGGAGGGGTTGTCTGCCTCGTCCCGAACGTATTGTCGAAAGGTGCGGGGCCGTCGTTTTTAGGTTTTTCATGCTCATATATTGTGATGTTTCTTCGCATATATATTTTTTAGTTTGGGCCAAGAAATAAAATCAATCTTTTTTGCGGATACTTTTTGATGCTACTGCATCAATCCCTATCGCGTACTCTATCCCTACGGGACCGCAACTTATCCCTCGGACTACTGCGGTCTGTCCAATAGCTACCCAGCCAATGCAAAACGAAGCGGTTGTCGACGACTTATCGGACAACCGCTTCGTTTTCGGCGATCCGCCCCGGGGCGAACGGCCGCTCTTACGTCGGTCCGCACTTACATCCGCCGCAACGGCACCGGACGGTGCGGCCTTAGCGGTTCCGGCGTCCGTCTCTGCGTCAAAACAGATGATAGGCGACCGTAGCACCGGCCATGACGATCGCCACCATCGACATCAGCTTCACGAGGATATTGAGCGAAGGTCCCGCCGTGTCCTTGAACGGGTCGCCTACGGTGTCGCCCACGACCGTCGCCTTGTGGGAATCGGAACCTTTGCCGCCGAAATGCCCCTCTTCGATCATCTTCTTGGCATTGTCCCACGCGCCGCCCGAATTGGCCATGAAAACCGCCAGCACGAATCCCGAACCGAGACCGCCGACCAGCAGGCCGATCACGCCCGCCACGCCGAACACGAATCCCACGGCCACCGGCACGACGATCGCCAGCAGACTCGGAAAGAGCATCTCGCGCTGGGCGCCCCGCGTGGAAATTTCTACACAGCGGGCATAGTCCGGCGTACTTTCGCCCGTAAGGATTCCCTTGATTTCGCGGAACTGGCGCCGCACCTCGGCGACCATACTCTGCGCCGCACGCCCCACGGCGTTCATCGTGAGGCCGCAGAAAAGGAACGACATCATCGCCCCGATGAAAATGCCGACCAGCACCACGGGATTCATCAGCGTGATGCGGTAGTAATCCATGAAATCGAGGATCGAGGCATCCTGCACGAGCCGCTCGACGCCTTCGCCCAATTCCAATGTCCGCCGCCCGATGTGGAGCAATCCGATTTTGATCTCTTCGATGTAGGAAGCCAGCAGCGCGAGAGCCGTGAGGGCCGCCGAACCGATGGCAAAACCCTTGCCCGTGGCGGCCGTGGTATTGCCCAGCGCATCGAGCATGTCGGTGCGTTTGCGGACCTCCTTCCCGAGCCCGCTCATCTGTGCATTGCCGCCCGCATTGTCCGCGATGGGTCCGTAGGCGTCGGTGGCGAGCGTGATGCCCAGCGTCGAGAGCATGCCGACGGCGGCGATGCCGATTCCGTAGAGGCCGAGCGGCATATTCGCCGCGGAGAGCATGCCCCGCAGGTCGAATCCGACGGCGCAGAGATAAGCGAGAATGATGGCCGCACCGATCGTGATGACCGGAACGGCCGTGGAGATCATGCCCGTACCGATACCGGATATGATGACGGTCGCCGGTCCCGTGCCGGCGCTTTCGGCGATCTTGCGCGTCGGTTTATAGGAGTGCGACGTATAGTACTCGGTGGCCTTGCCGATGACGATCCCGGCCGCCAGCCCCGTTATCACCGAAAAGGAGAGGCCGAGCCAGTTCTGTATCTCCAGCAGTCGGAAAACGCCGAACGTGGCGGCGGCGATCAGCACGGAGCTGAAATTCACGCCTATGTTGAGCGAACGCATCAGCCGGCGCATGTCGGCGCCCTCGTCGGTGCGGACCAGATAAATGCCCAGCAGCGAAAGCACGATCCCGACAGCAGCGATCAGCATAGGCGCCAGCACGGCGCGCGCCTGCATGCCCGGATCGCCCGCAGCGGCGAAGGCCGCCGCACCGAGTGCCGCCGTGGCGAGAATCGAGCCGCAGTAGCTTTCGTAAAGGTCGGCTCCCATACCGGCCACGTCGCCCACGTTGTCGCCCACGTTATCCGCGATGGTCGCGGGATTGCGCGGATCGTCCTCCGGGATGCCCGCCTCGACCTTGCCGACCAGATCGGCACCCACGTCGGCGGCCTTGGTGTAGATGCCGCCGCCCACGCGGGCGAACAAGGCCTGCGTCGACGCGCCCATCCCGAAGGTCAGCATCGTCGTGGTGATCATTACGAGCTTCTGGGATCCGTCGGCCTCGATGAAATAATTGAGCGCCACATACCACAGCGAAATATCGAGCAATCCCAATCCCACGACCACGAGCCCCATCACCGCTCCGCTGCGGAAGGCGACTTTCAGACCGCGGTCGAGCGACTGCCGCGCGGCATGGGCCGTGCGGGCCGATGCATAGGTAGCCGTTTTCATGCCGAAGAATCCGGCCAGAGCAGAGAAGAAACCGCCCGTGAGGAATGCGAAGGGAACCCACGGATTCTGCACGCCGACACCGTAGGCCAGCCACGCGAAAAAGAGAGCCAGCACCACGAAAACGATCGAAACGACCTTATACTGCTGACGCAGATAGGCCATGGCGCCTTTGCGGACGTAGCCCGCGATCTCGCGCATGCGTTCCGTGCCCTCGCTCTCGCGCTTCATGCGGACATAGAATCCATAGGCGAAAAGCAGCGCTGCGACCGACGCCGCGGGCACTGACCAGAAGATAGGAGGAATGGTGTTCATAGGTTATGATGTTTTAGAATCGGTTGCGGTCATCTCCCTACAAATATACGTTTTTTGCGCGGAAATCGTTTCGTCGCAACGCACGCCGCGCAATGCCGGGCAGCGTCCTCCGGCCGGAAAAGCGCATCTGCGGATTCCGAACGAACGCGGTTCGGGTCCGTACATAGCAGCTTCGAGTGTTTCCATGCCGCGAAAAGACACGGAGGTAATAAGTTGAGAGAATATGATTATCTTTACGTCCGAAATAAGACAACAACACGTTTGCCTTTGTTTTGAGTCTGTAAAATCGCCAATTTTAACTTAACTCTACAAAACAACGGTCGAACGTTCGCATTTGCGCGGGCGTTTACCTGGTTAGAGTTGGGTAATGGCGATACCTACAGGCAGGGGAAACGTCCGCGCTTTCTATGTCCGATCTCGAAAAAAGCGCATCGCATCCCCTCGATCATCACCTTTTCGATCGACCACTTACAAAATTTATCCCACGAACATACCGCGAACAGATTTTCTCTACGCACGGTACGCGGAGCAAGAGACCCTCCGGAAGTCTCTCCGGATGAAAATCACCCCCGCCGGAAATATGACCGACGGGGGTGGAATTGTAAAATCGGATTTGTCAGCGAGTCTTCGCGCCTCGGCCGATCAGTCTTCGAACTTCGCCGAAAGGAACTCGCGGTTCAGACGGGCGATGTGCGCGATGGAGATCGACTTGGGGCACTCGGCCTGACAGGCACCCGTATTGGTGCAGTTGCCGAAACCCAGCTCGTCCATCTTGGCGACCATCGCCTTCGCACGACGGGCACCCTCCACACGCCCCTGCGGCAGTTTGGCCAGCGACGATACGCGGGCTGCGACGAAGAGCATGGCCGAACCGTTCTTGCAGGTCGCCGCACACGCACCGCAGCCGATGCAGGCCGCGGCATCCATCGACTCGTCGGCATCGGCCTTCGGGATGGGAATCGCATTGGCGTCGGGCACCGAATTGGTGCGCACCGACACGAAGCCGCCCGCCTGAAGGATCCGGTCGTATGCACCGCGGTTCACCACGAGGTCTTTGATGACGGGGAAAGCGGCCGAACGCCACGGTTCGATGGTGATCGTCTCGCCGTCCCTGAACTTGCGCATGTAGATCTGGCAGGTCGTGGCGCCCTGTCCGGGTCCGTGCGCCAAACCGTTGATGTGGAGCGAACACATGCCGCAGATACCCTCGCGGCAGTCGTGGTCGAAGGCCACGGGCTCCTTGCCCTCGTGGATGAGGTTGTTGTTCAGAATATCCAGCATCTCAAGAAACGAGGTGTCGGCGGAGATGTTCTCGACCTTGTACGTTTCGAAACCACCCTTGCTCTTAGCGTCCTTCTGACGCCATATCTTTAATGTAAAATTCATAATTCCAAATCGTGATTAAAGTGTTAACGTCAAAAGCATCAGTCTTTGTAGTTGCGCTGTGCGGGGTGTACGAATTCGAAGTTGAGCGGTTCCTTCGTCAGCTCGGGAGCCGCATCCGGACCCTTGTATTCCCAGACGGCCGCATAGACGAAGCGCTCGTCGTCGCGTTTGGCCTCGCCCTCTTCGGTCTGGTGCTCCACACGGAAGTGGCCGCCGCACGACTCCTCGCGGTTGAGTGCGTCGCGGGCCATCAGCTCGCCCAGTTCGAGGAAATCGGCCAGACGCAGCGCCTTTTCGAGTTCGACGTTGAACTCCTCGGCCTTGCCGACGACCTTCACATCTTTCCAGAACTCCTTGCGCAGGGCTTGAATCTCGACGATCGCCTTTTCGAGCGACTCCTTCGACCGAGCCATGCCGACATTCTCCCACATGATGTGGCCGAGTTTCTTGTGGATGTCGTCCACCGACTGCTTGCCGTTGACGGAGAACAGTCTGGCGATACGTTCCTTCACGTTCTTCTCCGCCTCGGCGAAAGCCGGCGTGTCGGTCTTCACCTTCGGTGCCTGAATCTTGTGTGAGAGATAGTCGCCGATCGTATAGGGCAGCACGAAATAGCCGTCCGCCAATCCCTGCATCAGCGCCGATGCGCCCAGACGGTTGGCACCGTGGTCCGAGAAGTTGGCCTCGCCGATGGCATAGAGGCCCGGAATGGTGGTCATCAGGTTATAGTCGACCCAGATGCCGCCCATCGTGTAGTGTACGGCAGGGAAGATCTGCATCGGCTCCTCGTAGGGGCTGACGTCCGTGATCTCCTCGTACATATCGAAGAGGTTGCCGTAACGCTGCTTGATAATATCCTTGCCCAGACGTTCGATGGCGGTCTTGAAATCGAGGTAGACGGCCAGCCCCGTCTCGTTCACGCCGAATCCGGCGTCGCAGCGCTCCTTGGCGGCACGCGAAGCCACGTCGCGCGGCACGAGGTTGCCGAAGGCCGGGTAGCGGCGTTCGAGATAGTAGTCGCGGTCCTCCTCGGCGATCTGCGACGGTTTCTTGGCACCCGAACGGAGCGCCTTCACGTCTTCGATCTTCTTAGGTACCCAGATGCGGCCGTCGTTGCGCAGCGACTCCGACATGAGGGTCAGTTTCGACTGCTGGTCGCCGTGCACGGGAATGCACGTCGGGTGGATCTGCGTGAAACAGGGGTTGGCGAAGCCGGCGCCCTTGCGGTAGCACTGGAAAGCGGCCGAACCGTTCGACGCCATGGCGTTGGTCGAAAGGAAAAAGACATTGCCGTAGCCGCCCGTGGCGATCACGACGGCATGGGCGCCGAAGCGCTCGATCTCGCCCGTAACGAGGTTGCGGGCGATGATGCCGCGGGCCTCGCCGTCCTCGATCACCAGATCGAGCATCTCGTGGCGCGGATAGCTCTTCACCGAACCGGCGGCGATCTCCTTGTTCAGCGCGGCATAGGCGCCCAAGAGCAACTGCTGGCCCGTCTGGCCGCGGGCATAGAACGTACGCGAAACCTGCGCGCCGCCGAACGAACGGTTGGCCAGCAGACCGCCGTATTCGCGGGCGAAAGGCACGCCCTGAGCGACGCACTGGTCGATGATGAGGTTGGCCACCTCGGCCAGACGATAGACATTGGCCTCGCGGGCGCGATAGTCGCCGCCTTTGATCGTGTCGTAGAAGAGACGATACACCGAGTCGTTGTCGTTCTGGTAGTTCTTCGCGGCGTTGATGCCGCCCTGCGCAGCGATCGAGTGGGCGCGGCGCGGCGAGTCCTGAATGCAGAATACCTTGACATTATAGCCCAGTTCGCCGAGCGAAGCAGCTGCGGAAGCGCCTCCGAGGCCCGTTCCGACGACGATGATGTCGAGCTTGCGTTTGTTGGCGGGGCTCACGACCTTGATAGCTGCCTTGTGGTTGCTCCACTTCTGAGCGAGTTCGCCGGCAGGAATTTTAGCATCTAATTTGAAAGCCATATTTCGTGTGTGTTTTATTATTCGACATTGGATTCGGATCAGCATGCGCCGCCGTTGCACGGGCAGAGGCTCTGGATGAAGTAGACGATCACCACGGCTGCGAAACCGAGGAAAACGATCGTGGCCACGACGTTGGCGATGCACTTCAGGCGGGGATACCACGTGTCGTTGGCCCAGCCTGCGGTCTGGAACATCGACCAAATGCCGTGCGTGAGGTGGAACCAGAGCGCGAGGAACCACACGAGGTAGATCACGACATAGTACCAGTGCGAAAAGGTGTAGGCGATGAGCGCCGCACCGTCGGCAGGACCGAAGCCCAGCGAGTTGGTGTGCTCGCCCATGATCTCCACGAGCTGCATCTTAGCCCAGAAGTTGAAGAGATGGATCAGCAGCCCGCCGAGAATGATGAATCCCAGCACGAGCATGTTCTTCGAGGCCCACGAAACGTTCGGCTCCTTCACCGTTACGGCATAGCGCTGGCTGCCGCGCGCCTTGTAGTTCTCCAGCGTGAGTACGACGGCATAGATGAAGTGCACGACCACGCCCGCCGCCAGCACCAGCGTACCGGCCAGCGCATACCAGTTGGCACCCAGAAACTCGCAGATCGCGTTGTACCCCTCGGGGGAGATGATGGCTGTGATGTTCATGGACATGTGGAAGAGGATAAAGAGCACGAGGAAACATCCCGTGATGCTCATTACTAACTTCTTGCCAAGAGATGAATTGGATAGAAAACAGCTCATAATTTTGAAATTTTGTTTATATTTGTTAAAGATTTGTGTTCACGCGCACAAAGATAGCTATTGTTTGCGGAATAACAACATAAACGGACGGGAAATTTCGGCCCGAAACAGGGGACTATGGACAAAAAAGAGATACGCCGTGAAATGAAAAGACGCAACCTCGCGCTCGCAGCCGGCGAGCGCGCAGAGCGTTCGGAAAAGATATGCGGAGCCGTCGAACGGCTCGGCCCGTTCGCAGCGGCGCAGACGGTCGCCCTGTTCGCCTCGCTGCCCGACGAACCCGACACGGCGCCGCTGCTCGCGCGGTGGCACGGACGCAAACGGGTACTCGTCCCGCGCGTCGAAGGCGACGTCATGCGCTTCTACGACTACGACCCGGCGCAAATGGAGCGCGGCGCATTCGGGATCGCCGAGCCGCAGGCGGACGCCCCGGCCGATCCGGCCGAGATCGACTTCATCCTCGTCCCCGGAACGGCTTTCACGTCCGGCGGCGCACGCATGGGCCGCGGACGGGGCTACTACGACAAATACATGTCGCAGGCGGGGTTTCGCGCCTATAAGGCCGGTGTTTGCTACCCCCATCAGCTCGTCGACGAACTCCCCGTCGAACCCCACGACATCCTCGTGGACACGGTCTGCACCGGCGCCTGACGGAATCGGCCGCCCCGCCGGAGGCGCATCTTGGGAGTGCGGCCGCCGACCGCCGAAGGCAAAAAACCGGAGCCGACCGCTTCCCGAGAGAGAGCGCTCCGATGCGGCAGGCCGCAATGTTCCGGCCGCAGCATCATCGTATGTACCCGCGTCGGCTCCGGACCGGAAACGACGGGACGGACTCATCGTTTCTGCCGCCGCGCTCCGGGCTCGGCGGGCGAACGCCCCGCACGAGTACGGCTGCTCCCACCGGAAGCATACGGTACAGGCCCCGCAGCGAGTGCGAGCGAACTGGATACGGGGCACGGATGACACCGTTCTGCGAAGACGGGAACCGAGATTTCGAGCATTGCGAACTGAGGAGTTTCAACGCTTCGCCAACGATTGCCGCGAAGCATTCGGCCCGAAAGCCGGACTGCCGTTCGTTTTCGGTTCTCCGCCCTGCCCGCCGCGAAGGCGGAAAGGATCGGCGGCTGTTCCTTCAAAGCGCTGCTCGAAGCCCGAACGGGTGCGCCCGTAAGCTTCGGCGTCCTGCACATCGGTTGCAGAGGGGGCATTCCACTCGGGATCGGCTCCGGTGTCCCGACACGTGCCGGCGTGCGTAGCGGATAAGGAGCCTTGCAAACGGACGCCGGCGACGGTCTCCGAATATGCGGCCCGGCCCGATGTGCGGCTCGCAGCGGATGCAGGGCCCGATGTCGCACGGATCGACCGCACCGAATGTCCCGACGATCAGGGGGCTTCTTTTCTTCATGCCCGACCGGTCCGCGGGTCCGGTGTCGTGGGCCTGCTGCGACAACAATGCCGACGAGGTCTCGCCGGTACAGTTCCGCACGAGGGGGGCAGCATCGCGGTAACACGGGCCGCACGGAGAGGGGCCGTTTCGGCAGCCGTCTTACGTTCCTCGGACCGTTCGATTTTTCGGTGCGTCCGTGGGACAGAGCTTCGGAACCGGAATTCGTGATTCCCCGCACGCGCTTCGACCAAACGCAGCTTGCGATGCGCGAATGATCCGGCACCGGATCGACCGTGCGACGGGCGGCCGGCGGACGATACGTTCGGCGGCATTGAGCCATACGGTCTGAGCCCCCTCGAACGATTCGGCCGGCATTCCTGTCCTCGTCGGGGCAAGGCATTCGGCCGGCGATTCGGTAACCGGCGAACTGCACGGCCGGCGGCTCTGCCGACATCGGGCGATCGGGCGGACAGGTGCGCTTGTGCCGGCATTCGGGGGGGGGCGTTTCGATCGTGTGCGACGTAAGACGTGGACAGGGCGGCCGGTCGTTCGGCGGCCTGTTCATGCTTCGCGGTGGAAGCGGTCGTAGACCTTGTGCGCCTTTGCCGGACCGATGAGCGCCGTCAGTTCCCCGATGTTGGCGGCTTTGACGCGGGCCACCGTGCGGAAATGCTGCAACAGCGCGGCGACGGTCTTCGCACCGATGCCTTCGATCCGCTCCAGTTCGCTGTGGATGAAATCCTTGCTCCGCTTCTGACGGTGGAACGAGATGGCGAAGCGGTGCACCTCTTCCTGAATGTGCGTCAGAAAATGAAAGAGAGGCGAAGTGGGGCGGAGGCCGACCAGCACGGGCGGATAGCCGCAATACAGTTCGGAAGTACGGTGCCGGTCGTTTTTGGCCAGTCCGGCGATCGGGATGTCCAGTTCGAGATACTCCAGCACTTCGTGGATGACGGCCATCTGTCCTTTGCCGCCGTCGGCGATGACCAGATCGGGCAGTTCGGCTCCCTCTTCTTTGAGGCGGCTGTAACGGCGGTAGACCACCTCGCGCATCGAAGCGTAGTCGTCGGGGCCTTCGACGGTCTTGATGTTGAAGTGGCGGTACTCCTTGCGTGCGGGTTTGCCGTCGCGGAAGACGACGCACGAAGCCACCGGATGGGATCCTTGCAGGTTGGAATTGTCGAAACACTCGATATGCCGCGGCGGACGGTCGAGGCGAAGCTCCTTTTGCAGGGCCGTCATCAACCGCTCGGTGTAGCGCTCGGGATTCCTGATTTCGAGGTTTTTGAGCTGTTCGGCGCGGTAGATGCGGGCGCTGCGCTGCGAGAATTCGAGCAGTTCGAGTTTCTCGCCCCGCTTCGGGACGGTGAAGGTTACGCCGTCGAAGAGCATCGCGGCGGAGGGCAGGAAGGGTACGATCACTTCGCGGGCCAGCTTGCCGCCGGCGATGTGCTCGACGATGTGCTGGATGGCGAGCGTCAGCATCGCCGGTTCGTCGTTGTCGACGCCCGGGGTGAGTTTCACGGTGTAGACGCCCGTGATCGAGCCGTGGCGGATGCGCACGAAGTTGCAGTAGGCCGTCGCCTCTTCGTCCGCGAGCAGCGAGAAGACGTCCACGTCGTCGATCTTCGCGCTGACGATCACCGACCGGCTCGAATAGTTGTCCAGTGCGTCAAGCCGCGACTTGTAGCGCTGCGCCAGTTCGAATTTCAGTTCGGAGGCCGCCTTGTCCATCTCCGTTTCGAGGTAGCTCCGCACGGGCCGCAGGTCGCCCCTGAGGATGGAGACGACCATCCCGACCTCGCGGGCGTAGTCCTCCTCGCTCTGCGCTCCGACGCAGGGCCCCTTGCAGTTGCCGAGATGGTATTGGAGGCACACCGCGTATCGGCCTCGGGCGACGGCCTCGGGCGAGAGGTTGAGCTTGCACGTCCGCAGAGGCACTACCTCGCGGATGAATTCCAGCACGCTGTGCTGCATCACCACCGACGAGTAGGGCCCGAAGTACTGCGAACCGTCGCGCACGAGCTGCCGCGTGGACTGCACGCGGGGAAAATGTTCGCGGCGTACGACGATCCACGGATAGCTCTTGTCGTCCTTGAGCAGAATGTTGTAGCGCGGCTGATGGGTCTTGATGAGCGAGTTTTCGAGCAGCAGGGCATCCGCCTCGCTGTCCACGACGATGTGGCGGATCTCGGCGATCTGGCGCACCAGCACGCGTACCTTGGCGCTGTGCTCCTTGCTTTGCACGAAATAGGACGAGACACGCTTGCGCAGGCTCTTGGCTTTGCCCACGTAGATGATCCGGCCCGCCCGGTCCAAAAACTGATAGACCCCGGGTGCGAGAGGCAGCAGCGCCACCTGTTCTTTCAGGCTGAGCCCGTTTTTGTCGTTGTCGGCCATAATCGGAAGCAAAAATAGCAATAATTCTGCAAAAACATGTCGTCGGGCAGCCGGATGCGGTGCTGTGGAAAAGGGATGAAAAATTATTCGAAAAGTCTTTGCGTGTGATATATTTTACCTATTTTTGCGGCGTAAAACAACACCCTAAATTAAAAAATGAGAACACTACGACCCCGCGGACAGGCCCTCCGTAAGCGAAGCGCATGTCTGCTCGTCGCTGCGACACTGGCCTTCGCTTCCTGTGTGGACGATGCCTACGATCTGAGCGACATCAGTTTGAAAATGACACTCGGCGCCGACGGCGTTACGTTGCCGCTCGGCAAGATCGAACAGCGCACGGTGGATTCTCTGATCGCGGATAAGAATATCGGGAATCTCGTCGCCGAAGACGGCGTCTATGCCTATCGGCTCGACAGTACGATCTTCGAAACCATCGACGCCATCGAGGTCGACCCGATCCGGAACGTCTTTCCCGAAATCGATCCCTACCTGTTTTCGTTTTCCGAATCCGCTCTGCCCGAGACCTTCAGCGTGAAGGGCGTGGATAATCGGACTTCGTTCGCGCTGCCGTCGCTCGGTTTCGGCAACAAAGCCCTCGACGGCGTGGACATCGCCACGCCGCTTTCGGCGGATAAATATATAGGTACGACCGTGCCGGCGGGTCAGCCCATCGAGCTGCCCTCGCTCGACGAGCAGGACTATCTGGCTTTCACCGTAGATGAAATTCCCGACGACATCGGCGCCGTCCGCCGGCTCTGGTTCCGCGGTCCGGGGTTCGGTACGCTGATCCGCATGCATTTCACGCTCGGCGCGCTGGCCGAAGCGGTCGACGGAGGCCGCGTGTCGTTCGAACTGACGCTTCCGTCCACGTACGGTCTGCAACTCGTCGACACCTACGGCGGCACGGCCTCCGTCAGCGGAGGGACGCTTCGCGTGGAGGACTATCCGCTGACGGACGGCAGCGTGAGTTTCGTTTTCTATCTCATCGACCGCACTGTGGACGAGGCGATTTCGGCGGACCGGACGCTCGACATCCGCGACGAAATCCGCTATAAGTTCAGCTATTCGGGTACCTCCAACGGAAACCGCGTTCCTGCGGGCGACGAACCGCTGTTCTCGCTCGAAATCATTCCCGTGGTCGCCGATGCCGAGGTCGTTACGAATCGGATCGTCTCCGAACCGACGACTACCGACTTCGATGTGCCGATCGAGGTCGAGGGGCTCGACGCCGTTACGCGCGTGGATTATGTGGCCTTTACGGACGATGCGTCGAATGTGCTCGTTCTCAATGCTTCGCACTCCGATATTCCGCTTCGGAGCGATGTGCGCGTATGCATCTATTTCCCCGAGACCTATGTATTCGCTCCGGGCGTCGAGGGGCTCGACGGTCATGTGATGACCACTACGCTCGAACGTCTTGCCTCGGCCGGCGGAGTGAGCCTTCCGCTCGAAGGCATCCGCTTCGAGGGCGACGAAGCCGTCGTGCGCGACGGCGTGCTCAGGGCCGAGCGGACGATCGAGGCGGTCGTCATGCCCGATTTCCCTTCCGGAACCTATCGGTTGTCGGAGATCGGAACGGCCGACGAGGTGCAGGTCGATTTCTCGATGCGCGATACCGAACTCAAGATCGACCCCGAGCGGTGCGAAATGACGGTGGGCTTCACGGAGCCGATCGACATCGTGCAGGAGATCGACGAAACATTCGACGTCCCGGCCGAGGTCGCCGCCATCTCCTTCGCCGCGGTGTGCGACGGGGACACGGGCGAAACGGCGACGGTCGCAGTCAGCCTCGAAATCGAGGATCTGACGGTAGACGAACTCTACTTCGACGATATAGACATCATGCTGCCTCCGTTCCTCGAAGTCGACCATCCGGATTACGATGCGGAGACCCACACGGTGCATGTCGACCGCGTGAAATACGAAGGCCGCCGGACGACGATCGCCCGCATTCCGGTGGCGGGCGTGAAGGATGTGCCTGTGAGCGGGAATGCCGACGGCAAGACGGCCGCTCTTGCGGGCGAGGTGCGCATCAAAGCTGCGGTCAATGTACCCGACGGCACCGACATGGACGGTGTCGCCTCCGAAACGATCACGCTTCTGCCGGAGGTGTCGCTGCCGACGCTCGAAATCACCCATGTAACCGGTACGGTCGATCTCGATCTGAAGAAATACCTCGAACCGACCGCGATCGATCTGAGCGACATCCGCGAATCGCTCGGCGAACAGAATATCGAGATCAATCTGGTGGCGCCTCAGATCGCTCTTGCGGTGAGCAACCCCGTGGGGATCGTCATGGTAGGCGACATCGTGATGCAACCCTATGATTTCTCAGACCGGAAGCTCGACCCGATCGTCGTGCGGGATGTACGTGTCGAAGCTGCCGAGGGGGACGATCCGCGGATCACGCGCCTCTATATCACCGATGCCGAGGCGGCTCCCGAGGGCTACACGTTGTGTCGTGTCGAGGATCTGTCGAATCTGGTGAAGATCATTCCTTCGAAGATCGACGTCGAATTCGATCTTCATGTGGACGATGCCGAGGAACAGAGTTTCGCCGTAACGGGCGAAGATTATCCGTTCGACGTCGACTATTCGATCCGGATTCCGCTGGAATTCAGAGATGGAGCTTCCGTCGACTATACCGATACGGAGGATGTGGACGATACGTTCGAGGACATCGGCGATTACGACATCACAGCCGAAGACATCCTCATCGAACTCAACGCGCGCTCGACGCTGCCGCTCACGCTTCGCCTCTCCGCGGAGTTCCTCGATGCGGACGGCGGACGGCTCGACGACATCGAGGCTGCGGTGGACGGTGAGGTCGAGGGATACGATCCCGCCTCGGAGCTCGAATACCGCGAATCGCAGATCCATATCCGCATGAATATCGAGAAGGGCGAGATCCAGCGTCTGCAAAAGGTGGCGAAGATCCGTTATCGTTTCACCGGCGAGGCCGTGGGGGCCGGAGCGGCTCTGAAGCCCGACCAGTATCTCTCGGCCGACATGAAACTGATTCTCAAGAAAGGCATTACGTTCGACCTCGACGAACTGATGTCGAACTCGGATGACGACGAATAACCAAGCAATCCCAACGGACAATCACATGAAACGTTTTCTGATATATACGATCATCGCTGCGGCGGCCGTCTGTGCGGCTTCTACGCGCGTACAGGCACAGATGAAAAGTTCCTATTTCATGGAAGGTTCCATTCCGAGGCTCGACATGAATGCCGCCTTCGTGCCCCAGAGGGGGTATGTCAATATTCCCGTGGTCGGCAATCTGGGGTTCGGACTGAACTCGAATTACCTTTCGGTGAAGAATTTCCTCTATCCCAACCCGGAAGGTTCGGGGCTCGTAACCTTCATGCACGGATCGGTCGATGCGTCGGACTTCCTGTCCCGCATGCGCAACCGCAACCATCTGAACTTTTCGGTGCGGGACAACATCTTCGGGTTCGGCGCTTTCGCAAAGCGTTATTTTTGGTCCTTCGGCCTCAATCTGCGGTCGGAAACTTCGATGACGATCCCCAAGGAGTTTTTCGAAATGGCCAAGCGGTTCAATGAGGGAACCTACGATCTCGGCGGGTTCAATCTCGAAAGCGACAATTACCTCGAATTTGCCGTAGGCTTCGCCTTCCCGATCCACATCCTCGAAAAACGTGTCGATGTCGGATTCCGCGCCAAGGGGCTGCTGGGAGCGGCACATGCCTCGATGAACATAGAGAGCATGCGTGCGAGCATCGACGGCACGGAGTGGAGAGCCGATATGCAGGGTACCTTTACGGGCAATATCACGGCGATGGATTTTTCGCGCCTGCACGGGCAGATGAATCTCGCGGATGTTTTCGATCCGGAAAACCGGGAGTTTTCGATGAAGCGTATCGGGAGCTGGGGCCTTGCGTTCGATCTGGGCGCCGAGACCCGTTTTCTGGACGACCGGCTGAAGATGTCGCTGGGCGTCAACGACATCGGATTCGTCTCGTGGAGCAAGAAAAGCGCCGTTACGGGTACTTTCGACAATCTGTCCGTATCCTACCGCGGTTATAATTTCGATGCCAAGAAAGGCGAGGACGATATTTACTTCGACAGCCCGGACAGCGTGATGGTTACGATCGGCACTCCGAAGGCCTCCACCCGCATGCTGACGGCGACGCTCAACGTGGGCGCCGAGTACAACATCCTGCACGAAGCCATCGGTTTCGGTCTTCTCTCCCAGACCCGCTTCTACAGCGACTACACCTCCACCGAGCTGACCGTATCGGCCAATTTCCGGCCTTCTCGCTGGTTTACGGGTACGCTCAGCCACACGCTCGTGCAGAACCGGCTGGGCGTTTTCGGCGTCGCGTTGAACGTGCATCCTTCGTGGATCAACCTCTTCTTGGGGATGGACTACGTGGGATTGCGTTATGCGAAGAGCCGCGATTCGTCGCTGATGCTGCCGCTCGGCATGAAATCCCTGAATTTCTACTTCGGTCTTGCCGTCCCGCTGTCGAAACCCAAGGCGTGCGGTAGATTCCCCGATCGGACCAAACGCTGCCGGTAGCCGTCGGCCGGGCCGCAGGACCGCGATCGCCGGGAGGATGCACCCTCGAAAAAACGATCCGGCAGCCTCCGGTACGGGGACGACCGGATGAAGTATGGGAAAATCGGGTATCCCGACCGATTTCTGCTTGAGATTCGGGGCTGTCCGACAAATCTTGGACAGCCCTTTTTTATTCGTACTGTCATACGGGAGTTTTCCCGAACGGGCGATTTTCGAAGGGTTTATAAAACTTGTTAGACAGCCCCACTTCCGATGATTTCGAGGAGCCACGGAAACTCGTGCAGCGGGGGATAGAACGTGCGGACGGTCTTTGTCGCAGAACCCGGGGCGGCGGTCCGTGCCTGTGCGGATCGGCGCTATACGCGGAGCGGCCGGGCGATGCGTTCGATTTCGTGCCGGGAGGATGCCGCGGTTCTCCGTGCCGTGCGGGTGCCGGCCTGTGCGTTCGTGCGCCGGCGAGAGCTTCGTGCGATCCGACATGCGGCGGTCGGCGGCGGTTCGTCGCGGGCGATTCGGGCGATTCGGGCGATCCGGGCGGCAGAAGGCGTCGTCTGCCTGTTTCCATCGGGGGGGGAGGAACACTGTCCGCGGTTGTCCGTTTCCGCATTTCTTTTCGTGCGCGGGTCTCCGGACCGAACTCGGAACACGCTCCTCGCAATTTCGAAAAATTCACCGGGAACTGGAAAATTCGGAAGCAAAGAATTGCATATTGCAGAATTTTCGTTACATTTGCACTCCCGATTCCCGTATTTTCGACATACGGTATGCCCGGATGGCGGAATCGGTAGACGCGTTGGTCTCAAACACCAATGACAGCAATGTCGTGCCGGTTCGACCCCGGCTCCGGGTACTTTCCAGAAGTGCTAAGTCATTAATAAATAATGTTTTAGCACTTTTCCCTTTTTCCGTCACGACCGCACCGCGACCGCAAGTCCCCGAAAATAAATCATATTTTATCATTCTTTTTAGCTCTTGGGACGGTGTTGTCGTATCCGATGGGTCATTTGAGTATGTCGTCTTTTTTTCCTTCCTTGTTTCTTCTAAAGGTTCGAAAAGCATGAAATTTACGTTGCGTTCGACTCTTATTCTAAGTTTCCTGACCCTCTGCACCGGATTCCCCGCTGTGGTTCGTGCGTCTGATTCTTCCCGCTCGCAGAAAGACTCTTTGCGGCAGGCCGTTTCCCGCACCGACAGGCCCGATAAAATCGAGGCTTACAAGGAGCTGGCCCGCCTCTACCGGATGGAGTCGCGCAAGGAGGGCGTGCTCGATACGCTGCTGACAATCTACGACGCTTTGGCGGCCAAAGCGCAGCAAACGGATAATGTCGCGGAGCAGTCGGCGGCCGGTTACAACCGGGTAATCGCACTGTACGACAACTGGCTTTTCGACGAAATCATCCGGCAGGCTCCCGCTATCCTCGCCTCCCAATCTGAAAACGGGCTGTGGAAGAATTACTACCAGACCTATACCATGCTGCTCGACGCCTACCGCCGCAAGCGGGATTTCGATCGGGCGCTCGAAGAGGCCAACGGGTTTACGACGACGCCAAGGGGTGCGGCGATAGGGCCGGTATGGGCGTCGCGCTGCACGCCGTGGCGCGGATCTACACTGACCAACGGCGTTTTCCGGAGGCCGAGAAGAGCCTGCGGGAGAACATCGAAATGATGCAGGACGAAACGGCTTACCTCCATACGTTGGCATCGGTCTACAACCACTTGATGCAGAACCTCATTGCGCAGAAACGCTACGACGAGGCCCTCGCGACCGCCCGTGAGACCGAGGCCGTGAACCGCCGCTTAGAAACGGCTACGAAATCCTCGCAGATTTCCGCGTAGTACAACCTCTATCTGACCTATGCGGACATCTACCGCCAGACCGGCGCGTTCGACAAGGCGCAAATTTATGTGGACAAGATCGACTCCATTACCAAAGGGTCGGTGCGGATGTATAAGGAGCGGGGTCATATCCTCTACGGGAAAAAGCGCTACCGGGAAGCGGTCGAAATGCTCGACAGCGCGATTGCGGCTTCGCCCAAAACGCTGGAACCCAAAGCTCTGAAACTGATGGCCTTGCCCCAGCTGAAAGACTCCGAAAAGGCCGTGGAGCTGTTCAGCGAGGTCGTCGGAGAGCTGCAGGTGCGCCACAATACGGAGTACAACGCCAAACTGGACGAAATCCGGACGCAATACGAGGTGGACAAATATATCGCCGAGAAGGAGCGCAACCGCAACTACTTCCTTTTTGCACTGGGCGGCTGCCTGCTGCTGGTCAGACTGCTGGGCGTCTGTCTTATTTCAACCGGGTGGTCACGCGCAAAAACCTCGGGCTGTACAAACGAATCAAAGAGCAGGACCGCCTGAAAGAGGAGCTTGTGCGCCTGCGAACGCAGACCAAGGACGAAACGGAGCCCGGAAGCGGCGTTCCGGGCGACAACCTTTCCAATACCGATATAGGCCGGGACGAGATTACCACGGCGCTCGGCACGAACAAGAATGCGCTGACCGATGCCGTCCGGACCGTGACGGGCCAGACCCCGATGGAGTACCTGCGGGGGATGCGGCTCGACGAGGCCCACCGGATGCTGGACAGTCCCCCCGAGCTGACCGTCGAGGCGGTTACTTTCAGCTGCGGGCTCAGCATCCCGAGTACTTTCTACCGCCTGTTCCGCCGACAGTGGGGCATCAGTCCCGCGGAATACCGCAAAATGGCGGAGTCCAAGCGGGCGTAACGACCACCCGCGAAAAAAACGAAGCACGGAGCGCTCCGTGCTTTTTTTGTGCCCGGAAGCGCCGGGAGAGGCGGATAGTGACAAAATGAGAGAAAGTCGGGACAAAATGCAAGTCCGTTCCGGTCCCCTTTGCAGACCTTTGTAAAAAAGGAAACAGATATGTACAAAGAGATTATCATCCTGTCGCTGGCTGTCGCTTTGGCCGCACTCGTAACAGCCGGTGCAATTTACTTCCGCTGCCGCCGCATCCGGCGAGAAGAACCGCCGCATCGCCCGCGTCCTGCACGAGCAGGACCTCCTCGCCCGGAAGCTGGAACATGTGCGCATCGAGAAGCAGACCTTCGAGCGGGTGCTGACGACCCGGCTGACGGCAGCTGAAAAACCCGCCCCACAAGAGGACGACCCCTAATTCCCGGAACACGCTTCACTCCTGTTTATATATCAATAAGAAATCTTAAAAAACACTTATGATTATGAAAACCAACTTCCCCATTCTCCGACAGATTCTTTTTGCCGCCATCCCGCCTGTGCTGTTGGCGGGATGCTCCGACAAGGACGACCCCGCGCCGATTGGCGTCGCAGGCGTCGAGGTGAGCCAGCCGACGCTGGAACTCGCTTTGGACGGCACCGAACAACTGACGGCCACGGTGACGCCCGACAATGCCGCGGACAAGGCCCTGACATGGTCGAGCAGCGACGAGGCCGTCGCTATGGTTAGCTCCGAAGGCGTCTCACGGCCGTCCGGGCCGGACATGCGACCATCACGGCCGCCGCAGGCGGCAAGACGGGCATCTGCGCCGTGACGGTCAACCCCGATATTTACGTTGCGGGCTATGAGAACTACGGAAACAACCCGGATGTCGCCGTTGTCTGGAAAAACGGCAGGACGCTCTATACCCTGACCGACGGAAAGCAGGATGCCAGTGCCGAGTCGGGCTGCGTTTCCGACGGCGATGTCTATGTCTGCGGTGCGGAGGAGGTGAGTGAAAACGTGTATATGCTCCGGGTCTGGAAGAATGGCAAGGTGCTCCACTCCTACACGCCGGCCGATCAGAAGGAGGAAGCCTGGCTGAATTCGATTTCCGTCTGGGACGGCGATGTCTATACGGCGGGCTATGACAGGTGTGCTGACGGGTACCCTACCTAAGTGTGGAAGAACGACGGGGAGCTTTACACCCTGACGGAGGACGGCTATGCGGGCTCGGTCTTCGTCTACACCGGCCCGGAACGCTGCCCCGGGCGGCCCCTGCAAATGATTTGAAAACCGTTAACTCCGATAATGATGAAACATCCCTATCGAATCCTGATTGTCCTGATGGCGGCATTTACCGCCGTCGGGGCCGTATGCGCCTAAACTGCCGCCGCACCGACGCCGGACGCCGAAACCGTTACGTTCCGCTTCCGGGCGGGAGCGGACATATTCCTGCTTCATGGCAACGAGGCCGAACTGACACGCCTATACTCACTCTTGAACGAGTACCGCGAGCAGATCGCCGACGGGCGGATGCCGGTTTATGTGGACGGCTACTGCGCATCGCTGTCGACGGCGAAAGAGAACCGCCGCACGGCCTACCTGCGAGCCAACCGCGTGAAGTCGGAACTTGTCACGCAGAAGGGGCTCCGGGAGGCCGATTTCTGCACGACGCTCCACACCGGGGCGTCCGACAGCGGAAAAGAGGCGGTGACCATGACGCTGCGCATCCCGGCCCCGAAAGCCGTGCAGCCCGAAACGCCCGCCGTCAGCGAACCTGCCCCGGCGCCCGAACCCCCAACGCCCGTGGCGCCCGTGACGCCTGCCGCGGAGGAGCCGCAGCCCGCCCCTGTTGCCGAAGCCGCTCCACAGCCCGCCCCAGCGGCAAAACCCTATTGCTTCGCCGTACGGACGAATGTACTTTACGATGCCATGCTGCTTCCCACGCTCGGTGTGGAATGGCGGGTAAACCGTGATTGGAGCATTAAGTTGGACGGCAGTTTCGCCCACTGGAGCGGCGGCGAAGGCAAGGTGCAGAAAGTGTGGCTGCCCAATCCCGAGGTGCGACGGTACCTGCTCCGCAATAAACGCTCCTATGTGGGCGTGTCGGGCGGCTACGGCGAGTACAATATCTATAAATATCCCCTCGGCGGCCTTTTCTCGAAGGACACCGGCTATCAGGGTTCGCTCTGGAGCGCGGGACTCACGGTGGACTACCAGCTCTGCCTCTCGCGTCGTTTCTCCGTCGATTTCAACCTCGGGCTGGGCTATATGCGCTCAGAGTATAACAGTTTTGCGCCCGTTATGACCGAAACCCTCATCCCGGGCGACGACTTTCCCACCGTCAGATATGAGCGCATATTCCGTGAGCGCAGCAAGACCAAAAACTTCTTCGGCCCTACGCAGGCGGAAATCAACCTGATCTGGACAATCGGCGGGAATAAACAGAACCGATAAAAAAATGCAAATAATGAAAACAATAAACCTGTTCACCTGCTGCCTCGCATCGGCCGCCCTGCTTTTCACCGGGTGTGTGAGAGACGAGATCGTCCCCCGGTCCCAACCCGAAATCACCCTGCTGGGAACCTACTCCCTTCATGTTGGCCAGCCGTTAAGCACCTTGACGCCCGGCGGCACGGCCGCCTTCGAAGGAGAGAAGGTCGAAGGCGCGTTCGCCTGGAAAAACGGCGCAGCCGCCTTCGACCGGACGGCCGAATACGACGCCGAATGGATATTTACGCCCGTGGATGCCGGTGTTTACGAACCGGTGGAGGGAACGGAGGTAATAACCGTGCATCCTAATGTCTATGCATGCTGATGGTCTTTGTTGGATACCGGTGCCGCTAAAGTCTGGAAAAACGGCGAATTGTTCTTTACCTCGGAAGAAAACATTTATTGGCTGTCGATGGCGATTGAACCGAACTGTAACAGGGATAAGGAAGTCGGGCAGGAGGTGCTGCGTCGGCCGCGCGGAACGTCAGTCCGCCGACACTGCCGAAGGGGTAGGCGGGCGTCGCTGAACACCGGCCGGAAGCGCAGCACAGCCGGGAACGCGGGTTTTATCCGCCCGCGCATCCCCGGCTCCGCCACCGTAAGCCACCGACGAGCCTGTCCCCACAGATTCTTTGCGGGGACATGTGTTGTCGTCCGAACTGATTTCTACCGGGCTTCCTACGGCCGGGCTTCGAGGTAGCAGTATCCGACGGCGAACACGAGGAACAGCATCCCGATCAGCAGCCACATGGCCCCTTTGAGTGTCCGGACAGTCGCCCGAACTCGTTTGGCGTGCTGTTCCAGCGCGTCGGAAAACTCTTCCGTCTTCGCATCGAAGGCGGCGGTATCGACTTTCACGATTTGATGTCCTCGAACATCCGGTTATACATTGCCGCCGTTCTTTCGGCCTGCTCCCCGACTTTCTCCAACCGGTCGATCTCGCCGATTAGATTGTCGGCCAATACCTGCCCGCCGATCTCCTCGCGTTCCCGCCGTTTGCGGAGTTTTCTACCTTGAGATTCCATGCGCTTTCTTCTTTTTCTTTTTGCGTTTCAGCATTTCGCACCATTCGGCAAGTGTCGGATCGTAGTCGCTGGTCGAGGGTGTCATCATTGTTCCGATCGCGTCGGCCACGCCTTCGATCAATGACGCACCGAGGCTCTGGGTTTGGTGCTGTTCGTGTCGCTGCTGCAGTGGTTCCGACACTTGCCGCCGTATCGGGTAACGCGGCACTTTGCTTATGCCTTTCTGCCCCTCGGCGGTAATTCCGAACTGGCTGAGCAGCGAACGGTAGCTGAACTCGCGTCCGATCTCCGATGCTTTGAACGTTTGCCCGGCATAGCTGAATCGCAGGCCGTATGTCTTCCCTTATTTGTTCTCCATTGGGATTATTCGGACGCCTTGTTTGCGCAACGCCGCCAGAAAATCCCGAATGTCGTTATGGCCGCGGCCTAATTCTCCATAGGCGATCCGTTGCAACTGTTCTTTAACCGCTTGTCGTGTAGGGTCGGCGTGTTCGGCCCGATGCTGTTTTAGTTTATGTACGTCGTTGACGATGGTCAGCCCCATCTCGCGGCTGATCTCCTCGACCGCCCTTGCCGAGCGGTTGCTCATAAAGGTCGTGTCGTAAACCTCGCCGCCCAGCCCGATGCGGTTTGCGACGAGGTGGATGTGCAGATTATCGGTGTCCTTGTGTGTGCAGGCTATTCACTGGTGTTCGCCCAGGTGCATTTTATTCGCAAACGACCGCACGATGTTCAGCAGGTCGCCCGGTCGGAGCTTCGTTTTGTCCTGCGGGACGATGCCGATTTCGAAACGTAGGTACTTATTTTTGCACCGCTCGTTGTGGCGGTTGACCATCTCGAATTCGAAGCGCATCTCGCCCGAATCGGTGCTGCCCAACAGATTGGTCGCTATAATTCGGCCGAGTTTGCCTTCGCGTAATACATACTCGATGGCATTGCCGCCGTGGGCGATGGTTTTTCCTTTGGCTATCATCTTGCGTCTGTTTAAAAGAAACTGTTATACAATGCTTTCGATTCGGCAAGGAACACACTGATCTCCCGGTATAATTCCGGGTCGCGGGCTTTTATCAGGTTGGTAATCCGTGTGAAGCCGAGATTGTGACTTTTGAGCAGGATGAAATATTGCTTCTCTTCGGAAGAGTGCTTCCGGGCGGCGTAAATCTTTCCATGCAGGGCTTGCTCCCGGCAGAACTCCGAAAGGTTCTTACCTGAAGCGGCGTCCTGCTGCCCGATGATTTTCTTTTCGCCGACCGAACATCGGAATTTGATGACGGCGGTTCGGGATACGGCGGTGTTATGCTTTCTTGTTTTCATTGTCTTAGTGTATGTGAAAAATAAATAGAATGGGTCGAGAACGAAATGATTGCCCGCCGACTTCCCCGACCGACAGGGAACAGAGCAAGCGCAGTTTGGAGACACTTGTAACCACATGACGTCTTGCAAACCAAAACCCACAATGCACTACCACTGTGTTTTCAAGCCGGTCTGCCGGGGTGTTTTGGGTGCCGGAACGTAGCGTTGCTGCTGCCTGATTCGGGCTTGCAGGTAGTTATTAATGCCGGATGTTGGAGCGATGAATCGGAGCAGAGGCGGAGTGTAGGGACGGTCGGAGTAGTCGAATCCGGAGCGACGGTTAGTGTCGGTATTCGTTCATCGCTGCCGAGGGATTGTAGGGTCTGCATGATATCGCACCGCTCTAATCTCATCACAAGGTCGATGATCGAGCCGCCCTCGCCCGTGCCGTGGTCGTACCAGAAATTCTGCGCATAATCCACTTTGAAGCTCGGCGTGTGCTCCGACCTTAGCGGTGAAAGATCGAAGCCGCAACGGGGGTTCTCTCGCGTAGACTGAATGCTCCGGTGGGAAAGGTAGGTGCGGATCGATAGACGTTTGATAATTTGTATGTCAGTCATAATAAAATTGAATTGTTTGGAAAAATTGATTTGTAATTTTATTTCCTTAAGGTTGGTCGGCTCTATGTGCGATGACCGCCGGGTTTCCGGGAGAGGGGCGCTTTGCCCTATCGTGCATTGCGCCTTCCTTTCCTGCCTGTGTGGATTGTTTCGATGTCTACGCACCGGTAACGCTTGCGACCGCCGAACGGGTATGATTTGATATACCCGGTTTTCTCTCAGCACCACAAAGTGGAAGAGTTGATCTTGAGGAGTATCAACACCTCTTTGCGGGTGAGGAACTCCTCGGTTGCCGGGGCTTTGGGCGCATGGCGTACTTCGCCTGCTACTTCTTTGAAGATCGCCCGAAGGTCGTCCAATTTGACTGTAATGCTGATATTCGCTCCGGACTCCGATAATTCTCTAAAATTCATTACTGAAAATTTAAGGTTAAACATTTTTAATTGTTCCTTCCAATTGGAATTAGGCACAAGAAAAGAAGAGATTTCAGGAAGCCCAAAATCACTTGGAAACTTCCTTGAAATCTCTCGATTATCTCTTAAAACGTATGTTTTTTAGCCTTTCAGACGGGCTAATTCTTCTGGAATATTATCGGTAATGGGGATAAGATCGTGTTTTCTTCAAGGCGTGGATAGGTTTCCTTTGATGTAGAACGGCTCTAAATCACGCATATTTGCAAAGACAAACTGCAACCACGGCACGACTTCGTATTTCTTTCCCACGTTGAAATGCTCGGACATATTCCAACCGAAGTGGAATAGGTCAATATTCGTTAGTTTCTCAGTGCGGATCGGCGTAATGTCTTTCAGCAACTCTTCCCCTTGTGCACAAAGTTCGATGTAATCGCAGAGCCGGGATAGCGACTCCGTGGCAACGTAAGGCACCACGGCATAATGGGTATATTCGTGGAAAATGCGGATTTGCCCGACTGTCCGCTCTGCCTGCCGTTCTTCTGCTGTACGTTTTATCTCTTCAATGGGGATGAGCGTCAGCGACTCCTCGAAGGATTTCAGTTCCGGAGTGTTTTTGGAAATGGTGACCGTTGGTTTCTTTTTGGACTGGAGTTTTGTCAGCCACGGGGCCAGCAGATGGGATAAGGTTGTGATAAGAGTGAGATAGACAACTGTCGCGATGCCGAGAATTATCACGAAAATCAGGTTGGCCGAGCCTACGTCTGCACCTTTTCCGAGTGCGATCCACCGTCCGGCCGCAACCACCATCAGTCCGGCGATACTAACCGTCAGCAGTAGAATTAGATGGCTATTGATCTTCTTGTCGTACATACGACTACGAATATAATATTTAATTTGGGAAAAGAGTTGAGCTTTGTTTCAGAATTTAGTTGTTTGATTATTTGTTTCTCAATAGATATAATGATCGACTTTATAATTCATTAAATTATGGAATGTAATCTTCTAATAAAGATTGCCATGCGATAGATATGCTAACTATAGTATGTGGTGCAGGATGAATACTATCATTAGCTTTGTATATTCTAAAAGTAGTCATTATGGATTCTAATTCTTTTATTTTAAAAAAATTTGGACAGCGAGTTCGGCAATTAAGATACCAAGAGGGATACTCGCAGGAAGAGCTTGCGGATAGAGCTGGTGTCCATCGGACATATATAGGCATGATAGAACGGGCTGAAAAAAATATTACATTATTAAAAATAGAGAAAGTAGCAAAGGCTTTGAATATCCGACTAACTGATTTATTTACACCTGAAATATTTGATTAAGAATATGAAAGAACGATGTGAATTTTATATACAAAGCAATAGATTTAACATAAATAAAGTATATAATGATGTTTTTATCGGTAATTTGGTCATTATAGAGCCGTTCCAATCGCTTATGGCAGATCTAATAAGATTAGTTGGTCAAAATGACTGTAAGAAGATAATTCGCTCATTGTTAAGGTTTTCATTTTTTATTGAGCCAGTTAAACAGTCAGATATTAAGACCACAAAATTTGATGTAAGATGGTCTCCTGAGTTGGAGCAAGATCCGCGCTTTACCTCTTACGCAGATTGTTATGCTATTTTTGAAGCTTCGTTTCGCAGCCTAATACAGGAGTTGCAAGAGAAGCGAAATGTGTTGCTTATAAAGATGATGGTAAATAAACCGAATGTATCTTATGAATTACCAATAGACTATATTAGTCGAACTGCAACTCCAATACATATTGTGAATAATGTATCTTGGTGTTTTGGGGGATTGCCATTATCAGTTGTCAAGCTGCGACAATTTTTGACAGATAGTTCGAAACATGATTATGCAACATTTTTTACTGGAATATATAATAAAATAAAGACTAAAACATACTTGACTGATCGAGTTCTTACTGGATTATATAAAACAAATCGAGAGAAGAGATGGGAATGTCATCCTAGTTCAGTCCAATTTGCTCTTAGAAAGGTAGCGTGGGCTATTGAATTAAAACTAATAAAACAAGTTTGTCATTTTGCCGGATTTCCTCATAATTTAAGAGATTTATTAACCCGTGAGAATATCTTAATTTTCGAGAATCAAGAGGTGTTATGCCCAATTACTTTAGAGCCATTATCGTTTGATCTTTTGAAACGAGAAATAGAAAACACTACTCATGGAAAATCGGACTTTCAAGTTGGACATATGAATCCATTGAAAGCAGAAACGCAAAATGAAATAGAAGGACATACACCAGAAAATATTAGCTGGATATCAGAACAAGGAAATAGAATACAAGGAAGTAATTCCGTTGATTTTATACGGGAATTCGTTATAAAGGTTTATCATAATTATAGGTCTGTAGGATATCCTGGTGCTGATTAATTAATTCATCACACCGATTGTATGATAATTGGGGCTGTCTAACAATAAAATGTTAGTCAGCCCCCTTTGGTTTTTTCAGAGTTCA
>OVXI01000070.1_pt1 | contig 27327 bp, 33 predicted proteins | sample 1732031 | NCBI WGS metagenome assembly OVXI01 (sample SAMEA4545821, study PRJEB24839) | metagenome | biome: chicken; feature: ceca content | place: Italy | collected 2013-05 | reverse complement strand
ATTAGCCCTTTGAGATTTCACCACCTTCCGAGAGGCGTTATCGGGTGTTATTAAATGTTGCTGATTTCATGAGCTGTCACCAGACTGCTCTCATGAGTTGTCTTTAAGCTGCTAAGTTTACTGTCACCGTGATGGTTGATGTATGGGCCGTCCGGAATCCGGACGGCACCTTCTCTATCCGGTTACGGTTCCAAGCATTTCATGTTCCACTACATACTTGACCATATAATCATCGACGAGCCGCTTTTGCTGTTGGAACGCATACATAAGCGATTTTTCGCATACCCGGTTGATCATTCTCGGAATCCCGGCTGAAGCCTTATGGATTTCGTCCATTGCTTTGGTGGTAAAGATCTCCTGGCTGCATTCCGCATAATCCATGTGGCTTTTGACATACTTTTCCGTCTCTGCCCGGTCCAGATGCGGAAGTGTACAGTACATATCGATCCGCTGGCGGATCGCCGCGTACCGTTGAAGTTTCAGCTTGTTGTCCCACAGTTCTGTCTGCCCTACGAGCACGACAGCCATGGGACTTACAGAATCGAACCTGTAGTTCAGAAGGAAACGGAATTCCTCCAGTGTTTCTTTCTCCAGCAGATGCGCCTCATCCAGAACGCATACCACCTTTTTATGCTGGACACCGTGGATGATCTCGATCTGCTGTTGGAGCTGACGTTTGGAATCGCCACGGTAGAACCGTGCTTCCAGCCCCAGCTGGTCCAGCATCCCCTTATAAAACCACCGTGGGGTCAGCTTGGAATCAGAAAGATACAGGATGATATATTCTTCCCTCGGAAGTTCCGAATAAAACCTGCGGATCAAAGTGGATTTTCCACAGCCGGGATCCGCTGTTACGACCGCAAACATCTGCCGGTCTGCTACATAGCAGAGCCTGCCGAGCGTTTCCCGGAATGCATCAGACTCATAGAGTTTCTCAGCTGGGATATCACGGACAAAGGGTGTATGCTCCATTCCAAAGAAGGATTCATACATGATCATCCACCTCCTTCCGATAGGAAGCAAAGGAGATTGCATCGGCCATCTGGCGGGTCGATTCCGAATGTTTCTTTTCCAGCGCATCAAGGAAGCGCGAGGTTGTCGGAGTCTGTTCCTGCATCGCAGCAGGAAGTGTTGGGTTCTTATCACAGAACTCGCCAATCCTGACCGGCTGTGCGGTAAACGGCTCGTATCCCGGATAACTTACCGTAATGGTTTCGGGAGCTGCAGGATCATAGGAGATCTCAACCTTATATCCGATCAGAGCCGGTTTCGTTTCATACTTTCTGCCCCTGAAACTGATACAGGCGCCCTTGTCCACTTTACGTGTCTCATGGTGCAGAAATGCTTCGGATACAACAGAGACATCCAGATAGGTCAGGGGACGGCTGTCACGGTTCCATTCCTGAAGGGGAGTGATCCCTGATTCCGGGACTGCCGCACCAAGGCTTTCGTAGTATTCGCTGATCCCTTCATGGGGCTTTTGATGATAGTACGCATCAAGGAACACGGCCCACAGCCGGTTCAGCTCTTCCAGAGTTTTGATGTTTTTTAGTTTTGCCTCCCGGTTAAACATATCCACTACCTGATGGAACTTTTCAATCTTCCCTTTGCTTTTGCCGCTCCGCAGTTTTGCATGGAGAACCCGGATCCCCAGTCTTGAAAGAGAGAGCCTGATCTGTCTGGCGATATACTGGGAACCGTTATCAAAGTAGCAGGCATCAAACTTTCCGTATCGGAGGATCGCCTGGCGGAACGTATCCTCAACAATGGCTTCCTCCTGGCTGTCATAGAAACGGGAAGCCAACAGCAGGCGGGAATGGTCATCGATTGCAGAGGAAAGATACGTCTGTACTCTGGCACCATTTTTCCCAATCGGAAGTTTCGGGCCGTACTTGATATCCCCCTGTACCAGCATCATACGGTGCGGTTTGCAGAAACGTTTGGAAGAACTTCCCCGTGCATCGCGGTACATCTGCATCTGTTCCCTTCCGTAACCAGCCCGGTACAGGTGCCGTTCCAGAGTGGAGCGTTTCAGGACTCCCGGTGCAGCATAGCCTTCCAGTTCCAGGATGCAGATGATCTGTGCGACAGACCGCTCCGGGACTTCTTTACGGAGCTGGATCGCCTGCTCAAGCAGAAGATCAAAGTTTTCCGGAAGTTTCTGTGAACGGCGTTTTTCGCGTGCGGCTGGTTTTAAGCCGGCAAACTGTCCTTCACGGTAGGCCTTTTCATAGCGGTAGATGGACCGGACGGAAATATCATTGTCCTGAGCAATCTGTTTCCGGAGCTGTAGTCTCTTTGCATCGTCCAGATCTTCCTGAAGCAGCGGTGCGATCAGCTGGAATCGGGAAAGGGCTTCCTGTTCCTGCCATTGTTTGATTCTGTTTGTATTGGTATTCATATATAGTGACCTCCTTCTGAGACCACTATACCTGCTGATCCGGTGACAGACGAATCAAAACAGGTGCAATAGCATCACCATGGTACAGCAGGTAAAAAGCCGCCGCTGTTGTAGATGATACGGAGGATACGCTCCAGCCAGTCCTGATGTGTTTGGCGTATGGCATCGAGCAGTGACGCATGGGAGAAAAGAAGTTCTTCTCCCAATCCAAGTATCCGGTATCCGGCATTGCGCAGGAATCCTTCAATATTTGCGAGGTTCATCCGAAACCACTGGAGCCATCGTAACATGGTCAGCAGGGAAGGAGAGTCTTCCGAATCAGCATCCTCCGATGTTACGATCCCGTCGAGCACGCCGGAGATCACCTCGGCTTCATAATGCTTGTGGGGTACAAGGCAATCAGGAAGCTCGTTGTGATGTCGGTGGCATTCCGTACAGCGGAGCCTGCGGATCATAAGGTACTCTTTCACGCCACCTTCCTTCTTCCGGATACGTAGTCTGGTATCGCGATACTTCAAAGTACCGCCACAGACGGGGCAGACAGGGGTGTCATCACTGCTCATAACAAAAAACACCGGAGTCCGCCTTGTAGGTCAGTGTGTATTCTGATATAATAACCATGGTTTTTATAACCGGGTCTCAGAGTACACGACTTTCCAGGGAGGGTGCTCTGAGACTTTTTCTTTCTGTAGTCTTATGACAGTATACAGAGCAATCCGCTGACAGGCAAGTAGATCATAAATATGCTATTTTAAAAAATCAACAACATTAAGGATATAAAATACAAGCAACAACAAAAGGTTAATATGAATAATTTTAAGGAGGCTAAAGAAATGTCAGATTCCAAATTTGTAAAAGTGAATGAGAAAATTGCCAAGGGTGTAACCAGCGGTTTTCAGAAGATCGAGGATGGTGTTGTGGGAGGCTACAAAAAGATCGAGGACGGAGTTGTGGGAGCCTACAAGAAAGTTGAGGATGCGTTTGTAGACAAATTCCTCACTCGTGAAGGCGAATCCGTGGAGGATGCCAAAAAGCGCATGGAAGCAGAACAGGCCGCTCGTGAGGAAGCTGACCGGCAGACGGCCGGGAAACGTGCCGCTGACCAACAGGCCGGAATGGATGCAAGTACCGATATTGGCAGAACCAGCTGACGGCTAAGGCGCTTTTTCGCTGTTTCGCAGCTGCCTTTGCTCATTATCAGGCGCTCCCCCCGGCTTCCTCCTTTACAAAATCAGAAAGAGGACGGAAGGTATAGCCCATCTCCTCCCATTTTGTCAAGAGCTCATCTATAATTTCCCCGTTTGTCTTGGAGGTATTGTGCAGAAGCACGATTGCCCCCGGGTGAATCCGTGTAAGCAGCTTGGAAAAGGCTTCCTCGTGGGTGGGCTGGTCATCCTGATACCAATCCACATAGGCCAGACTCCAGAAAAAGGTGGTATAGCCCAGCTCCTTTGCCATCTGCAGATTGGAAAGATTATATTTTCCCTGGGGCGGTCTGTAATACATGGAAAGCTCCTGTCCCGTAATCTCCTGAAACAAAGCCTCCACATCCCCTATCTCCTTTTCAAAGGACGCCCGGTCCGACAAAGAGGACATATCGGGATGGTGATATGTATGATTGCCTACGGTGTGCCCCTCCTCCACCATCCGGCGCACCTTCTCCAGGTGACCTGCCGCCCGGGCCAGACGGTTCAGCACCGCCTTCTGATTTTCATGGACATGGCCGTGGGAGTGGGCAATGCCATGGGCGTGGAGATACGCATGATCGTGGGAATGGTCTTCCATGACAGTCCCTCCTTTCCAAAATTCAATTTATTATACAAGGAATTTCCCACTGCCGCAAGCCCCCAAGGGGGATATTTCCCCGCTTTTGAAATTTATTTGACTGTTTTCCCTCCCTCTGATATAATAAGGTGTTAAAACATCACCATTTTGCCTTTGCAGGAGGATAAATACTATGAGAATGCGGAAAAAGCCCAATCTGGAACCCCGTATGGCGGCCTGTGCTGCCTGGCAGGTGGCAGACCCCGCTGCCCAAAAGGGCTGCTGGCGGGCACTGAAACCGGACTGCACCGCTTTGTGGGTAGAGGTGGGCTGCGGAAAGGGCAAGTTCACCGTGGAAACCGCCCAGGCCAATCCCACCGTGCTGGTGATTGCCATTGAGCGGTGCCGGGAGGCCATGGTCATGGCCATGGAGAAGGCCAAGGCCATGGGGCTTACCAATGTGTTCTTTGTGGATATGGACGTGGCCCTCATGGAAGGGTGCTTCGACCAGGGGGAGATTGACCGGCTGTTCATCAACTTCCCCGACCCCTGGCCCCGGAGCAAAAACGCCAAGCGGCGGCTCACCTACCGCACCTTCCTGCGGCTTTACTCCCGGGTGCTGAAAAACGGCGGGGAAATCCACTTCAAAACAGACAACGCCAAGCTCTTCGCCTTCACCCTGGAGGAGCTGGAGGCTCTGAACCTGCCCACCTCGGAGGTCACCGACGACCTCCATGCCAACGGCCCTGTGGGGATTATGACCGGGTATGAGGAAAAATTCTACAACCTGGGCACCCCCATCCACCGGTGTGTGGTCACCACCCACCATATCTTCGAGGAGAACGAACAATGACCACCTATGAGGCAGGAAGCTGCCAGGTGGCGGTGATTGGGGCCGGACACGCCGGAATCGAGGCGGCTCTGGCCTGTGCCCGGCTGGGGCTTTCCACGGTGCTGTTCACCATCAACCTGGACGCCGTGGGCAATATGCCCTGCAACCCCGCCATCGGCGGCACCGGAAAAGGCCACCTGGTCCGGGAGCTGGACGCCCTGGGGGGCCAGATGGGCATTGCTGCCGACGCCGCCTGCATCCAGTACCGGATGCTCAACCGGGGAAAAGGCCCGGCGGTTCACTCTCTAAGAGCCCAGGCAGACCGGCGGAAATATCAGGAATATATGAAAAACACCCTGGAGCTTCAGGAGAATCTGGAGCTGAAACAGGCCATGATTGTAAAGGTTCTTACAGAAGACGGCAAGGTCACGGGGGTTGTGACCCAGCTGGGGGCGGTGTACAGGGCCCAGGCGGTGATTCTTGCCACCGGCACGTACCTTGACAGCACCGTCATCACCGGCGAAAGCGTCCAGTCCGCAGGCCCTGACGGGATGCACGCTTCGCAGGGCCTTTCGGAGAATCTGAAAGCCCTGGGGCTTCCCTTGCGCCGGTTCAAAACCGGTACCCCTCCCCGGGTCAACCGCCGGAGCATCGACTTTTCCAAAATGGAGCTTCAGCCGGGAGACGAGGATCCCCAGCCCTTCTCCTTTTCAACAGACCACCCCTTATACAATCAGGCGGTGTGCTACCTTACCTATACCAACTCAGAAACCCACCGGATTATAAGGGAGAATCTGGACAGAAGCCCGCTGTATGACGGCACCATCTCCGGGGTGGGGCCCCGGTACTGCCCCAGCATCGAAACCAAGCTGGTGCGGTTTCCTGATAAGGAGCGGCATCAGCTGTTCATCGAGCCCTGCGGCCTGAATACCCAGGAAATGTATATCCAGGGCTTTTCCTCCAGCCTTCCGGAGGATGTGCAGATTCAGATGCTTCACACCATCCCCGGCATGGAGCACGCCCAGATGATGCGCCCGGCCTACGCCATTGAGTACGAGTGCATCGACCCCACCAGTCTGCTCCCCACCCTGGAGTACAAGAAAATTTCCGGCCTTTATGGAGCGGGTCAGTTCAACGGCTCCTCCGGCTACGAGGAGGCGGCGGTGCAGGGTCTGGTGGCGGGTATCAACGCCGCCTTGAAGATTCTGGGAAGAAAGCCCATGATTCTCTCCCGGGATATGGGCTATATCGGCATCCTCATTGACGATCTGGTGACCAAGGGGACGGAGGAGCCCTACCGGATTATGACCAGCCGGTCTGAATACCGGCTTCTGCACCGCCAGGACAACGCCGACCGGCGGCTCACTGCCGTGGGTGCCGCCGTGGGGCTGGTAAGCCAAGAGCGCCTGCGCCAGGTGGAGGAAAAATATCAGAAGGTAGATAGGGAAATCAAGCGCCTGGAAGGCTGCGGCGTGGCCGCAAGTCCGGCTCTTAACGAAATGCTTGCCGCCCGGGACTCTACCCCGGTGGAAAACTCCGTGCGCCTCATTGACCTTCTCCGCCGGCCCAATGTGACCTATGCTGACATTGCCCCCTTTGACCCCCAGCGGCCGGAGTTGTCCCCTGCTGAACAGGAGGCTGTGGAGATTCAGGTGAAGTACGCAGGCTACCTTGCCCGGCAGGAAAAGCAGGTGGAGGTTTTCCGGAAGGAGGAAAACCGCTTGCTTCCGGAGGACTTGGACTATGCCTCCATTTCCGGCCTGCGGCTGGAAGCCCGGCAGAAGCTGTCGGAGATTCGCCCTGTGTCCGTGGGACAGGCCGGGCGGATTTCCGGGGTAAGCCCGGCGGATATCGGCGTGCTGCTCATTTACCTGCAGCAGCACCGCCCGGAATCGGGGGATTGACTTTGGAAAAGTGTGGTATCATAATAAAGGATAAGGAGGGACGCTATGCTAGATAAGCTGGCAGGGGTTGCCAACCGTTACGAAGAACTGTGCGCCCGGTGTGAGCAGCCGGATTTTTACGCCGACCCCCAAAAGGCGGCAAAGCTCCTCCGGGAGAAAAACGACTTAGAGCCCATTATCACCGCCTACCAGGAGTATCTGGCGGCCCAGAAGGATATGGAAGAGGCCCAGGAGCTGATGAGCGATCCGGAGATGAAGGAGCTGTGTCAGCAGACTTACCAGGAGGCCAAGGAGCGGCAGGAAACCCTTTACCGGCAGCTTCAGCTGCTGCTGCTCCCCAAAGACCCCAACGACGAGAAAAGCGTGATTATGGAAATCCGCGGAGGCGTGGGAGGGGAGGAAAGCGCCCTGTTTGCCCACAGCCTGTTTCGGATGTATTCCATGTACGCCGCCCAGAAGGGCTGGTCTGTGGAGCTGATGACCTACAATGAAACGGAGCTGGGGGGCGTCAAGGAAGCGGACTTTGTAATCAACGGGCGGGGTGCTTATTCGAGGCTTAAATACGAGTCCGGGGTGCACCGGGTCCAGCGGGTGCCGGAGACCGAGTCGGGAGGCCGGGTCCACACCTCCACCGCCACGGTGGCGGTGCTGCCGGAAATGGAGGAAGTGGACGTGGAGATTAACCCGGCGGACATTGAAATGCAGGTCTACCGGGCCAGCGGCGCCGGCGGTCAGCACGTGAACAAAACCAGCTCCGCCGTCCGGCTCATCCACAAGCCCACAGGCATTGTGGTAGCCTGCCAGGAGGAGCGGAGCCAGGTGCAGAACCGGGAAAAATGTATGCGGATGCTGGCCTCCAAGCTCTATGAAATCGAGCAGGAAAAGCAGGCAAGCCAGATTACCGGCCTGCGCCGTTCCCAGGTGGGTACGGGCATGCGGAACGAGCGGATTCGCACCTACAACTTTCCCCAAAGCCGCCTGACCGACCACCGCATCGGCCTGACCCTTTACAAGCTGGACAGCGTGATGGACGGGAATTTGGATGAGATTATCGACGCTCTGGCCACAGCAGACCAGGCGGAAAAGCTGAAAAATGCCCAATAAGGGGTGAAAAATATGACTTTTGAAACCCATTCCCCGGAGCAGACGGAGGCTCTGGGGGAAGCCCTGGGGAAGGTGCTAAGACCCGGGGCAGTGGTGGCCTACACGGGAGATTTGGGGGCAGGGAAAACCGCCTTCACCCGGGGTCTGGCCAAGGGACTGGGGGCATCCGAGCCGGTGACCAGCCCCACCTACACCATCGTAAACGAATATCTTTCCGGAAGAATCCCACTGTTTCACTTTGATATGTACCGGCTGGGGTCTTCTGAGGACTTGTTTGACATCGGCTGGGAGGACTATCTGGAGCGAGGGGGCGTGTGCGCCCTGGAGTGGAGCGAAAATGTCGCCGATGCTCTGGAAAATCCCATCCGGGTGCAGCTGGAAAAAACCGGGGAAAACGCCCGGAGAATCACCATAGAAGGAGGGGAAGCTCTTGCGGATTTTAGCTTTTGAAACCTCTGCCAAGGCAGCAGGCTGCGCCCTTCTGGAGGACGGAATCCTCTTGGGGGAGAGCTATCTCAATACCGGCATGACCCACAGCCAGACTCTCATGGTCATGGCAGAAAACCTGCTCCATAGCTGCGGTTTTACCTCTTCGGATGTGGATGCGGTGGCGGCCGCCGCCGGCCCCGGCAGTTTTACCGGGGTGCGGATTGGAGTTGCTGCCGCCAAGGGCTTTGCCTGGGGACGGGAGATTCCCTGCTGCGGTGTGTCCACCCTGGAGGCCATGGCCCTGGGCTTCGGCGCCTGGGAGGGCTTCGTGGTTCCGGTGATGGACGCCCGGAGAAGCCAGGTGTATACCGCCTTGTTTGAAGCAAAAAAGGGCGAGCTTACCCGGGTGGAAGAGGATCAGGCCATCGCCCTGGAGGACTGGGAGAAGGTGCTCTCCCAACGGTCGGGCCCCATCTTCCTGGTAGGAGACGGCAGCCGCCTGTGCTATAACACCTTGAAAGAACGTCTGCCCAATCTGGTACTGCCCCCGGAACACCGGATGCACCAGCGGGGTGTGGGGGTGGCTCTGGCAGCCGCCCGGAAAATCGCAGCCGGGGAGGACTGGGACGGCGCCTCCCTGAAACCCAACTACTTAAGACTCTCCCAGGCCGAACGGGAACGGCTGGCCCGGGAGCAAAAATAAAGGAGATAAAGAAAAATGGCCAATGTTCATGTTTTAGACCATCCCCTGATTCAGCACAAGCTGGCAATTCTCCGGGACAAGAATACCCCGGTCAAGGAGTTCCGGGAGATGATTGGAGAAATTGCCGCCCTCATGTGCTACGAAGCCACCCGGAATCTGCCCACCCAGGAGGTAGAGGTGGAAACCCCCATTGCCACCGCCAAGGTGCGGAAGCTGGCAGGCAAGAAGCTGGCCATCGTCCCGATTCTGCGGGCAGGCCTGGGCATGGTGGATGCCATGGTGCAGCTGATTCCCTCTGCCAAAATCGGCCATATCGGCCTGTACCGGGACCCGGAGACCCACAAGCCTGTGGAGTACTACTGCAAGCTGCCGGAGGATGTGGAAAACCGGCAGGTATTTGTGGTGGACCCCATGCTGGCCACCGGCGGCAGCGCCGTGGCAGCCATTGACTTTTTGAAGGGCCACGGCTGCCGGAACATTGTGATGATGAATGTCATCGGCTGCCCCGAGGGTGTGAAGGCGGTGCAGGAGGCCCACCCGGATGTGGAAATCTACCTGGCAGCCCTGGATGAGCGGCTGAACGAGCACGCCTACATCATCCCCGGCCTGGGCGACGCCGGCGACCGGATTTTCGGCACCAAGTAAAAAAGAACCGTCCCGAAAGCTTTGCCTTTCGGGACGGTTTTATCATTCCATGGGCTCCATCACCTTGCCGCAGCAGCGGGGGATGGTCTGGCCTTCTTCCAGGTGCAGCACCTTGTGGCAGATGGGGCAGACGTAGTCCCCGGCCTTTTCTGCCTTGGCTACGGGCAGGAAGCCCTCTTCCTTCCATTCAATCATGGCACATTTCCTTCCTTACAAAAAACAGGGACGGCGGTGCCGTCCCTGTCCTATTCTTGTTTTCCAATCAAACCCGCTTCGCTGGGCTTTGATTTGGTTGGGGCTTACTTGAAGTAACGCTCCAGCAGGCCCTTCAGAGCCTTGCCGTGGCGGGCCTCGTCACGGGCCATCTCATGGACGGTGTCGTGGATGGCATCCAGGCCGTTCTTCTTGGCGCAGGCGGCCAGGTCGAACTTACCGGCGGTAGCGCCGAACTCGCAGTCCACACGCCATGCCAGGTTGTCCTTGGTGGTAGCCTTCATGTTGGGCTCCAGGTCCTCGCCCAGCAGCTCAGCGAACTTGGAAGCGTGCTCAGCCTCTTCCCAGGCAGCCTTCTCCCAGTACAGACCCACCTCGGGGTAGCCCTCACGATGGGCAATCCGGGCCATGCACAGGTACATACCCACTTCGGCGCACTCGCCGTTGAAGTTGGCCATCAGCTGCTCGAAGATGAACTTCTTGTCCTCCTCGGAGATGTCGGGGTTGTTCTTCACGGTCTTGGCGTATACGCCGTACTCGTGCTCGGCAGCCAGCTTGTCGGTCTCCATGACCTTGAACTTGGAGCCGTCTACCTTACATACGGGGCACTTGAAGCCCTCGGGGATGGACTCGCCTTCATAAACATAACCGCAAACGGGGCAAACAAACTTCTTCATAACTTTTTCCTCCTGAAAGTAAAATTTTAGAGATTGGGATTCATTGGGGAGGAAGGACTCAGTCCTCCTGCTCCTCGAACTGGTCGGGGCCTACGCCGCACAGGGGGCACTCGTAATCCTCGGGCAGCTCGTCGCCTTCGTAGACATAGCCGCAAACGGTACACACAAACTTCTTCATGCTGTTTCACCACCTTGTAAGGATTTTTCATTGCATACGCTGCAAACACCGGTGAAGGTAATCTGGCAGGTATGGATTTCTCCGCCCACACAGGCCTCTGCCTGGGTGCTCAGCTGGCCGCAGGCCGGCAGCTGGGGCACATCCAGAACCTGTCCGCACTGGGTACAGAAGAAATGCACATGGGGCTGCGTGTGTCCGTCGAACCGCTCCACGCCATCCAGGGTACCAATGCTGACGATTTCTCCCTGCTGCTTGAACAGGGAAAGATTCCGATAAACCGTGCCCAGAGAGAGGTCGGGATACTCCGGCTTCAGCCGGGCATACACCATCTCCGCAGAGGGGTGTTCCTTGGTCTGCCGCAGGTAGGCCAGGATTGCGTTGCGCTTCCGGAACTGCTTCTCGCTTCTCATAAGCCAGCTCCTTTCGCTCACTCATTTACGGGGCTATGATAGCATACCGTTTCCTATTTGTCAATAAGAATTATTCTTATTTACAAAAAATTTTTACTTCCGCCGGCTTCTATGATATGATACCCATATCTTATGGTTTTCAGGAGGCCTGTCCATGGAAAATCTCACCTACAACCCCTGCCGCCTCTGCCCCAGAGCCTGCGGCGTAAACCGCTCCCAGGGGGAATTGGGCTTTTGCCGCTGCCCGGATGGGGCGCTTGTAGCCAAGGCTATGCTCCACAAGTGGGAGGAGCCGGTGCTGGCGGGACAGGGGGGCAGCGGTGCCGTATTCTTCGGGGGCTGCACCCTGGGCTGCCGCTACTGCCAGAACGCCGCCATCAGCCGGGGGGCTGTGGGTAAAGCCATGGACAGGGAAGAGCTTCGTAAGCTTTTTGAAAGCCTTATTGCCCAGGGGGCGGAGAACATCGACCTGGTGACCCCCACCCAGTACCTGCCCACGATTTTACCGGCACTTACGCCCAAGCTTTCCGTACCGGTGGTGTATAACTCCGGGGGCTATGAGCGCCCGGAGGTGCTGGAAGCCCTTGCCGAGGCGGTGGACATCTTCCTGCCGGATATGAAATACGCCGATTCCGCCCTGGCTCAGGCTCTCTCCGGGGCAAAGGACTATTTCCCTGTGGCTGCCGCCGCCATCCGAAAAATGGCAGAAATCACAGGCCCTGTGGAATTTTCCGGGGAAAAGGTGAAAAAAGGCACCATCATCCGCCATCTGATTTTACCGGGACACATTGAAAATTCCCTGAAGGTGCTGGACTGGATTGGGGAGACCTTTGCTCCGGGGCAGGTGCTGGTGAGCCTTATGCGCCAGTACACCCCCATGCCCGGACTTCAGCCTCCTTTTGACCGGCAAATCACCCAGCAGGAGTATGAGGCGGTGCTCAGCTGGATGTATCTCAATGATTTGGAGGGCTTTACCCAGGAGGAAGCCGCCGCTGACCGGGGCTTCATCCCGGATTTTCTGACAGATCATTAAAGAAGCGTAATGAAGTGCCGGCTGGCGTAGCCTACCACACCTTCCCGGCGCACCACATACCAATCCCGGTATTCGTTCAGCACCTCGATTAAGGTACCCTTGGGCATTTGCAGCAGCACCGGGAAGTTTACTCCCGGGCCGCCCCGGAGATTGAGGGGCGACTGGCGGGTGGATACCACGGCCTTTTCCGCCGGACGGGGAGTAAGCAGGGGCAATCCAAAATACTGAGTCACCGCCCGGCAGAGGGCCAGGGCGATTTTCTCCAGATTTCCGGTGAGCCACATAGCATCCTCCCGGTTGTCGTGGTAGCCCAGCTCGATGAGGGCGGAAGGGGCTCTTGTCTGCCGCAGCTCCCCGATGGAGGTGGAGGCCCGTGCCTGGACCTTCTGGGGCAGGGGATAGATGGGTTTCAGGTTATCCACCACCAGCTGGGCCATGGCGTAGCCCCACCGGGAGCCGGGGTAGTAGTAGGCATCAATCCCCCGCAGCTGCCCGGAAAGGCTCTCCGGGGCGGCGTTGGAATGAAGGGCCAGATGAAAGTCGTAACTGCCGGCGTTGGACTGGCGGATGGAGGCCACGGCGCTGCCGCCCGGGTCGTTCCGGGTTACATTGATTCCTGAGGCGGTAAGGTATGGCTCCATCCGGTCCGCCAGTTGATTCATCCAATATTGCTCGCTGCCCTCCGTCACATAGAGATTGGCTTTCTGGGTGGAGGGACTTAAAAACAAATAGGGCATAATGCTCCCCCTTTCTTCTTTCCCATGGTATGCCATGGGAATTTTTTTGTGCTTGACAAACGGGGGTTGGTCGTGTATTATTGTATTAGATGGTTAATACAATAATACAGAAAGGAGTGGTCTTGTGGAATGGAGCTTTCAGGACGGGCTGCCCATCTGGCAGCAGTTGTATGAAACCCTCCGGCGGGAAATCGCCATTGGCGGGTATGCACCGGGGAGCAAAATGCCCACAGTCCGGGAGCTGGCAGCCCAGGCGGGCGTGAACCCCAACACCATGCAGCGGGCCCTTTCCCAGCTGGAAAGCGACAATCTGGTAATCACCAACCGCACCGCCGGAAGAACCGTTACGGAAGACAGAGAAATTCTGGAGAATGTACGCCGGGAGCTGGCCAAGCGCCAGATCCAAACCTATTTGCAGCAAATGGCCCTGCTGGGCTACACCGCCGGAGAGGCCGCCCAGCTGCTGATTCAAAATAAGGAGGAAACCTTATGAATGACTTTATCATTGAGTGCCGGGGGCTGACCAAGAACTACGGCACCAAAACCGCCCTGGAGCAGGTGGAGTTTTCCATCGGCCGGGGCCGGATTGTGGGATTGCTGGGCCCCAACGGCTCGGGAAAAACCACCCTCATCAAGCTCCTGTGCGGTCTGTTGCAGCCCACCTCCGGGGAGCTGCTGATTGACGGCCACACCCCCGGTGCCTACACCAAGGGACAGGTGAGCTACCTGCCGGATCGGATGTACGTTGCAGACTGGATGAAGGTGCGGGACCTTATGGGATTTTTCCGGGACTTTTACCAGGACTTTGATGGTGCAAAGGCTTCGGAAATGTGCCAGCGGCTGGGTATCCAGGAAAAAGACCGGATCAAAGCCATGTCCAAGGGCACCAAGGAGAAGCTCCAGCTGGCTCTGGTGATGAGCCGGAAGGCCCAGCTGTACCTGCTGGATGAGCCCATCGCCGGGGTGGACCCGGCGGCCCGGGACTACATTATGAATACCATTCTTACCAACTACAACGAAAACGGCACGGTGCTCATCTCCACCCACCTGATCGGGGATGTGGAGCGGGTGCTGGACGAGGCCATGTTCCTGAAAAACGGACGGATGGTGCGCCATCAGAATGTGGATGACCTCCGTCAGCAGGAGGGCAAGAGCGTAGACGCCCTGTTCCGGGAGATTTTCCGGACGGAACCCTTTGGAGGTGAATATCATGGTTTTTAAGCTTCTGAAATACGATTTCAAGTCCATGCTCCGGGTGTTTGTCCCGCTGTGGCTGGCACTGCTGGCGGTGTCTGCCATCAATCACTTCTCTGTGTCCGCCACCTCCTCCTATGCCGACAGTCTGATATGGGACATGAAGGCAATTGCCATGCTGGTATTCTTCGGCCTGATTATCGCCGCCGGGGTGCTGACGGCAGTTCTGGTGATTCAGCGGTTCTACCTGGGACTTCTGAAGGATGAAGGGTATCTGATGTTCACTCTGCCGGTAAAGCCCTGGCAGCTCCTCACCTCCAAGGTGGTCTCCGCCCTGGTGGTGTGTGCCCTCAGTTTGGGGGTGGGCGTTCTCTCCGTTATGATTCTGGGCTATCAGATGGAGGACTACCAGCGTATGTTCTCCGGGCTGGGCACCACAATCCAAACCTATCCTGAGTCCTTCATCGCCCTGTTGGTTCTGGGGCTTGCCTATGCCTTTGCCGCCATTACCCAGATTTATGTGTCCCTGGCTCTGGGGCATCTGGCAAACCGCCACCGAATTGCCTGGGCGGTGGGCGTCTACATCGCCATCCAGACGGTGCTGTCCTGGGTGTTCACCAACAGCTGGGACCCTCTGCGGGTGATGCTCTGGGGAACCTCCTACCCGGTTTTTCTGGATGTGGGGCGCTTCAACCAGTTCCTGTGGATTATGGCTGGGATATACCTGGTGCTGGGAGGCATTTTCTTCCTGGTAACGGAGCGGATTCTCTCCAAAAAGCTGAATCTGGAGTGATTTTCATGGGGTCGGAAGCCTTCTGGCTTCCGGCCTTTTATGCTTGGGATATTTCTCCGAAAAAAACAGGTAAAATTTTGAAAATATAGGTTGACTTGCCCTATGTTAAGTGGTACAATACGCTTGTATCGATAATCAAGTATCGATATGGCGCCGGGTGTTGCGGACGATGAAGCACGGTGCCTGGATTTCAAATCATCCCGGGGGTGGTGAAATATCCCGGGAATCAAGGAGGACATCTAACTATGGCAATCGAGTTCACTGATGGCAAGTACGTAGATGAGAACGGCAAGGTTACCCTTGACCCCACCGTCTACAAGGACTGGCAGATCGCTGAAGAAGCAGAAAAGACCCTTCCCTCGGTAGACTACTTCCGTGAGAAGCTGGGCCTGCTGCCTGACGAAATCATTCCCTATGGCAAGACCCCCAAGCTGGACTTCATTAAGATTATGAACCGTCTGAAGGACAAGCCCGACGGCAAGTTCATCGAAGTCACCGCTATCACTCCCACCCCCCTGGGCGAAGGCAAGTCCACCGTTTCCCTGGGCCTGGTTGAAGGCCTGGGCAAGATCGGCAAGAACGTAGGCGGCTGCCTGCGTCAGCCCTCCGGCGGCCCCACCATGAACGTGAAGGGCACCGCTGCCGGCGGCGGCAACGCACTGCTGATCCCCATGACCGAGTTCTCTCTGGGCCTGACCGGTGATATCAACGATATTATCAATGCACATAACCTGGCTATGGTAGCCCTGAACGCCCGTATGCAGCACGAGCGTAACTACAACGACGAGCAGCTGGCCAAGCGGGGCCTGAAGCGTCTGGATGTTGACCCCAAGCGTGTGGAAATGGGCTGGGTCATGGACTTCTGCGCTCAGGGCCTGCGGAACATCATCATCGGCATCGGCGGCCCCAAGGACGGCTACCTGATGGAGTCCAAGTTCGGCATCGCCGTTGGCTCCGAGCTGATGGCCATCCTGGCTGTTGCCCGTGACCTGCAGGATCTGCGGGACCGCATCGGCAAGATCGTTGTGGCCTACAGCCGCAGCGGCGAGCCTGTGACCACCGAGGATCTGGAAGTGGCCGGCGCCATGACCGCCTGGATGCGTAACACCATCAACCCCACCATGTGCTACACCGTGGAGCATCAGCCCATGCTGATCCACGCCGGTCCTTTTGCCAACATCGCGATCGGCCAGTCCTCCGTTATCGGCGACCGTCTGGCTCTGAAGCTGTTTGACTACCACGTGACCGAGTCCGGCTTCGCTGCCGACATCGGCTTCGAGAAGTTCTGGAACGTCAAGTGCCGCCTGTCCGGCCTGACCCCCAACGTTTCCGTTCTGGTTGCCACCATCCGTGCTCTGAAGATGCACGGCGGCGGACCCACCGTGGTTGCCGGCCGTCCCCTGCCTGTGGAGTACACCCAGGAGAACCTGGAGCTGCTGGAGAAGGGCACCGAGAACCTGTTCCACCATGTTGCCACCATCAAGAAGTCCGGCATCGTGCCCGTGGTGTGCATCAACCAGTTCTACACCGACACCGAGGCCGAAATCGCTCTGCTGCGGAAGCTGTGTGCTGACCATGGCGTGCGCTGTGCTCTGTCCAACCACTGGAGACTGGGCGGCGAAGGCGCCATCGAGCTGGCTCAGACCGTTGTGGAGGCCTGCGAGGAGAAGAGCGAAATCAAGTTCCTGTATCCTCTGGAGATGCCCCTGCGTCAGAGAGTTGAGCTCATCGCCAAGGAAGTTTACGGCGCCGACGGCGTTGACTGGGCTCCTCTGGCTGTGGAGAAGGCCAAGCGCTTCGAGTCTGATCCCAAGTATGCAGATTACTGCACCATGATGGTTAAGACCCATCTGTCCCTGAGCCACGAGCCCTCCTGGAAGGGTGTGCCCAAGGGCTGGCGTCTGCCCATCCGTGACATCCTGGAGTACGGCGGAGCCAAGTTCCTGTGCCCCATGGCCGGTACCATCTCCATGATGCCCGGTACCAGCTCCGATCCTGCATACCGCCGCATTGATGTGGACACCAAGACCGGCAAGGTCTCTGGCCTGTTCTGATTCTTTGTCACCCCCAAGCACAGGCGGCCCCGCCGCCTGTGCTTTTCTTAAAAGCCTCGCAGAGTTTGCCGCTTACAGCGGCAAAGAAAATGAAAATCATTTTCTGCCGGGGCGTGTACCTGGCAGAAAATACCTCTCAGGCTGCAAGTGTGGAATTTGTCCCCGGAGGGGACAAATTATGCGCGCAGCAGACTGAAAACTTTGTCCCAAAACCCCCGGTTTTGGGACAGAGAGAGGCGGCCCCGCCGCCTGTGCTTTTGTTAAGCTACATCCCCTCTGTGGGTTTCATAAATCATAAGGAGAATACATACTATGGACATGACACTGGAATCCTGCCGCAAGTTTGTGGAGGTTCTGGCCTCCAGCGCTCCCGCCCCCGGCGGCGGCGGTGCTGCCGCTCTCGTAGGTGCCATCGGCACCGCCCTGGGCAACATGGTAGGCTCTCTTACCGTGGGTAAGAAGAAGTACGCCGATGTGGAGGCAGAAATCATTGCCCTGAAGGAAAAGTGCGACGCCCTCCAGACCGAGCTTCTGGATCAGGTGGAGGCAGACGACAAGGGCTTTGTGCCCCTGGCCAAGGCCTACGGCATCCCCAAGGATGACCCCAACCGGGACGCCATCCTGGAGGAGGCCACCATCACCGCCTGCGCCGTTCCCATGCACATCATGGAGCTGTGCTGCCAGGCTCTGGAGTACGTGGCTGTATTTGCCGCCAAGGGCAGCCGTCTGGCTGTTTCCGACGCCGGCTGCGCCGCCGTGTGCTGCAAGGCGGGCCTGCAGGCTGCCAGCCTGAATGTGTTTATCAACACCAAGAGCCTGAAAAACCGCACCGTTGCCGAGGAAATGAACGCCAAGGCCAACGGCATGCTGGATAAGTACTGCGCTCTCGCTGACGAGATTTTCACCAGCGTGCGGGCAAACTTCAACTGATTTGGGAGGATTTTAAAATCATGGCAAAGTTACTGTTGGGCAAGGAAGTTACCGATGCCCTGAATGCTGACCTGCAGAAGCGCACCGCTGCTCTGCGGGAGAAGGGCGTGGAGCCCACTCTGGCCATCATCCGCTGCGGCGAGGACCCCAGCGACCTGAGCTACGAGCGGGGCGCTACCAAGCGGGCTGAGCTGGTGGGTGTGAAGGTGGTCAACTTCCTGCTCCCCGGAGATGTTTCCAAGGAAGAGCTGCTTAAGACCATCGACAAGATCAACGCCGACGATTCCATCCATGGCGTGCTCATGTTCCGTCCCCTGCCCAAGCACCTGAAGGCCGACCAGAACGAAATCTGCAACCGCCTGGACCCCAAGAAGGACATGGACTGCATGACCCACCTGTCCAATGCCGGCGTGTTCGAGGGCCTCAACGACCTGGGCTACGCCCCCTGCACCCCTGCCGCCTGCATGGAGATTCTGGACTACTACGGCATTGACTGCAAGGGCAAGAACGCCGTGGTCATCGGCCGGAGCCTGGTGGTGGGCAAGCCTGCGGGCATGATGCTCATGGGCAAGAACGCCACCGTCACTACCTGCCACACCCGTACCGTGAACACCGCCGAGATCTGCCGCAACGCTGACATCATCGTGTCCGCTGCCGGTGTGCTTAACTCCCTGACCAAGGACTTTGTCCGTCCCGGCCAGGTGGTTATCGACGTGTCCATCAACTGGGACCCGGAGAAGCCCAACGCCAAGGGCGGCAAGGGCGGCATTGCCGGCGACGCCAAGTTTGACGAGGTGGAGCCCATTGTAGAGGCCATCACCCCCGTCCCCGGCGGCGTAGGCTCCGTCACCACCAGCGTGCTGATGAAGCATGTGGTGGAGGCTGCGGAAAAGGTATAAAAATGGCGCTGCAAAAACAGCCCGCTGTTTTTGCAGCCCTTTATCTTGAGGGGGAAACTCCGCCCCACTCCGCTGCGGCCGGCAGGCGGCTCTTTTCCGCCATCCATGCGCAATGAAAACGGGGAAATACACAAAGTATTCCCCCGTTTCCATTGCTTTGTCTGACGAAAAATAGCTCGCTGCCGACTTTTGCGGACTGTGCCGGAGCTTCCCTGTAATGGATATTGAGAAGATTACAGAAAGGACTGTCAGATTATGAATCTGTTTACTGCTGCGGAAACCGCCAATAACTATGTGACTGCCGGTGTGGCAAAAACCAAGTATTCCATCCCCAAGATGCTGGTGCTGGGCATCCTGGCCGGTCTGCTCATCGGCTTCCCCTCCTGCGTCACGGAGATGGCTACCTTCTCTGTCACCAACACCTCCATGGTGCGGATGATTTCCGGCCTGCTCTTCGCCTTCGGTCTGGGCACCGTGATTCTCACCGGCGCAGAGCTGTTCACCGGCAATACCCTCATCACCATGAGCCTGCTGGATAAGAAGGTTACCCTGCCTGCCATGCTGAAAAACTGGCTGTTTGTTTACATCGGCAACTTCCTGGGCTCCATGCTCCTTAGCGCCATCTGCGCTTACTTTGGCTGGCTCAGCGCCGGCAGCAACGCCCTGGCAGTCAGCGCCATGAAGATGGCTGTGGGCAAGATGACCATGCCCTTCCAGAACGCCTTCTTCATGGGTGTGCTGTGCAACATTCTTGTGACCATCGGCGTGCTTATGAGCCTGTCCGGCAAGGACGGCACCAGCCGCTTCATCGGTGCCTGGGTGCCTGTCATGTTCTTCGTCACCTGCGGCTTCAACCACTCCATTGCGGATATGACCTACTGCATGCTGGGCCTGTTCGCCAAGAACGTGACCGCCTACGCCTCCGCCGCTGCCGAGGCCGGCATCGCCCTGGATAGCCTGACCTGGGGCAACTACTTTGTGGGCAACCTGATTCCCGTCACCCTGGGCAACATCCTGGGCGGCGTGGCCGTGGGCGTGACCATGTGGTACGCCTATGTAAGAAAGGCCGCCGGCAAGAAGTAATAAAAATTGCGCCCCCGAGGGGGCGCAATTTTTTTAGCAGCAGCCGCAGCCGCCGTTGTTGTTTACGGTGCCGCCGCAGATGCCGTTGTTGCCGCAGCCGCAGCACAGCAAAAGCAGAATGATGATCCAGCAGAAGTTGCCACCGCACATATTGTTGTTACACATAGAAAATAACCTCCCGGTTGGATATTTACGGCTGATTTGCCGCTCATCCCATGTTATTCCCGGGGGTAAAAAATGTGCAGCGGATTACAGACCCCTTCAGAGCTTCTTCTGGGGAAACTTTCATCTTTGCCCCGCGGCGTTGTCCTGTTGAAAAACCGCACCTGTTTGAAGGGCGGAAATTTAAGAATATACAGTCGCAATTTTATAGGGAAACTCTGAATAAATCGTCTGCGGCTGGAAAGCTTATCTTTTTTGCCATCCATGCAGAATGAAAAACGGGAAATACATACAGTATTCCGCCGTTTTCCATTCTTTTGTCTGACGAAAAATCTCTCGCTACCAGCTCTTGCCTATTTATTCAGAGCTTCCATAGAAAAACGCTTTACAGAACTCTGAATATATTGTAGACTAAAGACACGGATTTCCCAATCCGGTGCAAAGAAAAAGGGAGGTATATTCATGGCCTATTGTAAAAATTGCGGACAAAGCATCGACGACAAGGCGGTTATCTGCCCTCACTGCGGTGTTTCCCAGGAGACCAGGCCCGATGTGGTTGACGACGGCGGGTTCCTTTGGGGATTGCTGGGCTGTTGTATTCCCATCGTAGGTCTGATTCTGTACCTGGTGTGGAAAAATGAGCGCCCCAGAACCGCAAAAGCAGCCGGAATCGGCGCCCTGGTCAGTGTGTGTATCGGTGTTTTGTACTACATCGCAGTCATTGCCATCGGCGTAAGCATGTTCAGTCTTGTTTCGTGATTCCCTGGTTGTATAAGTGGCTTCCCATTGTGTTCGGCTGTCATTGTCGTCCTGACCGTTCCTTTTACTGGAAGGGCAAAAAGTTCCCCCTCTGCGCCCGGTGCACCGGAGAGCTGGCGGGAATCTTTGCAGGGATTTTTATATACGCCTTCCACCCCATCCCCCTGTATGCCTGTTTCCTTCTGATGATTCCTCTGGTGATTGACGGCTTTCTGCAACAGCTCACTGCCTATGAGAGCAAAAACTGGAAACGACTGGCAACAGGCCTGCTTTTCGGGGTAGGGCTGTATAGTTTCTTTGCCTGCACCACAGTCATGGCCTTTTACTTTGGCGGAAGCCTGGTTCGCTGAAAAAATGCGCCCCTTTTGGGGCGCATTTCTTTACAGTTCCCGGAGGGCTTCTTCCAGGGCGGTTTTGGAGGCGGTCTTTTCGTCCTTCGTTTTAATGACCCGGGCGGGGCAGCCGGCTACCACCGTGCCTGCGGGTACGTCCGACACCACCACGGCGCCTGCTGCCACCACCGCACCCTTGCCGATGCGGCAGCCTTCAATCACCACGGCGTTGGCGCCGATGAGCACATCGTCCTCCACAATCACCGGGGTGGCAGAGGCAGGCTCAATGACCCCTGCCAGCACGGCGCCGGCGCCCACATGGCAGTGATTGCCTACGGTGGCCCGGCCACCCAGGACGGCGCCCATGTCAATCATGGTGCCCTCCCCTACCACGGCGCCGATGTTAAGAATCGCACCCATCATAATCACCGCATTCTTGCCGATGCTTACCTGCTCCCGGATGATGGCGCCCGGCTCAATCCGGGCGGGGATGTCCAGAAGGTTCAGCATGGGGATGGCGGAGTTGCGGCAGTTGTTTTCGATCTCTGCATGGGCAATGTCCTCAGCCCGGGCCTTCAGCACCGGAGCCACCTCCGTCCAGTCGCCGAAAACAATCTTGCACCCCTCCCCAGCGGGGAAAATCCGGCAGCCGGGGAAGTCCACCGGGGCCTTTTCCCAGACGTACACCTTCACCGGGGTCTTTTTGGGGGCGGTGCGGATATATTCAATGATTTGCTGTGCATCCATGGCAGCAGTCCTCCTTGGTTTTTTCCACTATGCTACCACGAAAACCGGGAAAACACAAGGCGGAAATTGACACAGCCGTGGAAATGCTTTATAATTCCCTTTAGAAAAAGTAGAAAAAGCAAATGCTTACAGGAGGCAATCCCTATGGAAATTTTCGAGGATAGACGGGCGCTGCACCAGATTCCCGAGCTGGATCGGCAGTTGCCGGAAACCGTGGCATATATTACAGGCAAGCTCTCCGGGCTGGGCTGCCGGGTGTTTTCTCCCATCCCCGGCTCCGTCTGCGCCTGGTTCGACTTTGGCCAGGACAAGGCCATCGCCTTCCGCTCCGACGCCGACGCTCTGCCCATCGGGGAGAATACGGGACTGCCCTTTGCCTCCCGGCACCCGGGCAGGATGCACGCCTGCGGCCACGACGGCCACATGGCAATCCTTCTGGAGCTGGCCCGGCGGCTGAGCAGGAAGGAAACCCTGAATCACAATGTGCTGCTGGTCTTCCAGCCGGCGGAGGAGACCACCGGCGGCGCCCGGGACATCTGCGGCACCGGCATTTTCAAGCAGTACCATGTGGAGGCCATTTTCGGCCTGCACCTGTGGCCCAACCTGGAAGCCGGGGTGATTGCCAGCCGGTGCCAGGAGATGATGAGCCGCTCCTGCGAGGTGAAGGTGGACATCACCGGCCGGTCTGCCCACATCGCCAAGGCCGCCGAGGGCATTGACGCCATGGCTGCCGGCGTGGACTTCTACCGGAAGGCCTGCGCCATGGAAGGGGCCCTGCCCAAGCATATCTTCCGGCTGCTGAAGTTCGGCAAGCTGGAAAGCGGCACCGTGTGCAACGCCATCTCCGGCCACACCCGGCTGGAGGGGAGCCTCCGGGCGTTCCAGGACGACGTATTCTACTCCCTCCGGGCAGGCCTGGTGTCCATCGGCAAGGAGGTGGAGCGCAGCTCCGGCTGTACCGTGTCCATCTACATGAACGACGGCTACCCCGCCGTCATGAACCCCACCAAACTCTACAACAAGGTGCGAAGCCTGGTGGATTTCCGGGAGCTGCCGGAGCCCAGCATGATTACCGAGGACTTCTCCTGGTACCAAAAGACCCTGCCGGGTATGTTCTTCTTCCTGGGCACCGGAAACACGGAGGCGCTCCACTCCGACCGGTTTGACTACCCGGAGGAAATTCTTGTGAAAGGCGCCGACTTCTTCCAGGAGCTGGCGGAAAAGTTCTGATGCTTCCCCTGAATGAAAATTTATCTAACATGACCCTCAGCGGCATCCGCCGCTTTACCGGTCTGGCGGCCCAGACCCCCGGGTGTATCTCCCTGGCTCTGGGAGAGCCGGACTTCCCCACCCCGGAGCCCATCCAGGCCGCCGCCAAGGCAGCACTGGAGGAAAACCTCACCCACTACGCCCCCAACCGGGGGCTGCCGGAGCTTTGCCGGGAGATTTCCAGGTACGAAACCGGCCTGGGGTATGACTGCACCCCCAATCAGGTGATTGTCACTGCCGGGGCAACGGAAGCGCTGTATGTGGCCCTTATGGGGGTGGTGAACCCGGGAGACGAGGTCATCGTCCCCACCCCGGCCTACCCCCTGTACCGCTCCATCCTCACCGCCGCCGGGGCAGTGATGGTAAGCATGCCCACCCGGGAGGATGGCTTCCAGCTGACAAAGGAGCGGCTCTCTGCCTGCATTACGGAAAAAACCCGGGCGATTCTTCTCAACTCCCCCAATAACCCCACGGGGGCGGTCTACACCCGGGAATCTCTGGAGGCGGCGGCCTCCCTGGTATCCGGCAAGCCCATCTGGGTTGTGTGGGACGGAGTATACAATCAGCTGTCGGAAGGGACTGTTCCGGAGCCTGCCTCTTTTCCGGAATTGAGAGAGCAGCTTCTTTTGTGCCGCAGCTTCTCCAAGCCCTATGCCATGACCGGCTGGCGGCTGGGGTATCTCATGGGGCCGGAGCAGGCCATGGAGCGGCTGCTGCTCCTGCATGCCGCCCTGGTGGCAGCCATGCCCACCTTTTTGCAAAAAGCCGCCGTCACGGCCCTCCATACGGATGTGTCGGACATGGTGGAAAGCTACACCCGGCGGCGGGCGTATGTCTGTCAGCGGCTGGACGAGATGGGCCTCTCCTACCCCAAGCCGGAGGGTGCTTTTTACATCTACCCGGAGATTGCCTCCTTTGGCCTCTCCGATGAGGAATTTTGCACCCGGCTGATTCAGGAGGCCGGGGTGGCCCTGGTACCGGGCAGCTGCTTCGAGGACAAGGGCCATGTGCGGATCTCCTGCTGCTGCAGCCAGACCGCCCTGGAAACCGGCCTTGACCGCCTGGAGGCGTTTCTTAAAGCGCTGTAAAAGCCCCCCCTTGATAAAGGGGGGTGGTTTGGCGAAGCCAAACCGGGGGGATAGGAGGCGTTCAGGTTTCCACATTGGTTTGTGCTTTTGTGAAAGTGTTTGCTGTGTAATCCCTCAGTCAAAAATCAAAGATTTTTGCCAGCTCCCTTTGACAAGGGAGCCTCTCCCGGTATCGTTACCGGGGAATAAAAACAGATTTTATCTTTTGGAGGATTTTCCATGGCCTATTTGTTTATGGGTATTTTTGTGGTGATTGCCACGGTTCTGGATCAGCTGAGTAAGCTGTGGGTGGTGGGGAACATCCCCTTGCACGGAGAAATCCCGGTGCTAAGTGGGATTTTTCATCTGACCTACGCCCAGAATACCGGCGCCGCCTGGTCTATGCTCTCCGGGATGCAGTGGCTGTTTCTTCTGATTTTCCTGGCCTTTACCCTGGGAATTATCTGGGAGTTCTCCAAAAAGCGGTGGCCCTTTACCACCTTTGACCGGTGGTGCATCGCCGTGGTGTACGCCGGCGGCCTGGGGAACATTATCGACCGGATTCGCCTGGGATATGTGGTGGACATGATTGAAGTGGAATTTATCGATTTCCCGGTGTTCAATCTGGCGGACTGCTGCATCACCTGCGGCTGCATCGCCCTGGTTGTCCATTTGGTTTTCTTTAACCGGGAATTCTGGAAGGAAAAAGTATGATTTTATACGGAGAATTGCCCGGGGAGCGGCTGGATGCCTTTTTGTCCCGGCAGGTGGAGGGGCTGACCCGCTCTGCCGCCCAGCGGCTTCTGGAGGATGGGTGTGTCACCCTCCGGGGAAAGCCCGGGAAGAAAAACGACAAGGTACAGCCGGGAGACGAAATCCGCCTCACCATTCCGGAGCCGGAGCCGGTGGACATCGCCCCCAGGGAAATGCCCCTGGATATCGTCTACGAGGACGAGGACGTGCTGGTAATCAACAAGCCCAAGGGACTGGTGGTGCATCCTGCCCCGGGACACACGGAGGATACCCTGGTCAACGGCCTGCTCTACGCCAAGGGGGACACCCTCTCCGGTATCAACGGCAAGCTCCGCCCGGGAATTGTCCACCGGATTGACAAGGACACCTCCGGCCTTCTGGCCATCGCCAAAAACGACCTGGCCCACACGGTGCTGGCCTCCCAGCTGAAGGATCACTCCATGGCCAGAACCTACGAGTGCATCGTCTGCGGCAGCCTCAAGGAGGACTCCGGCACGGTGGACGCCCCCATCGGCCGCCATCCCACAGACCGGAAAAAGATGTGCGTCACCCAGCGCAATTCCAAAAATGCCGTCACCCATTGGGAGGTGGTGAAGCGGTACCGGGGCTACACCCATGTGCGGTGCCGCCTGGAAACCGGCCGCACCCACCAGATTCGGGTGCACATGGCCTACATCGGCCACCCCATTCTGGGGGACATGGTCTACGGACACAAGAAGCCGGAGCTGGGCCAGTCCAGCCAGTGCCTCCATGCCGGGATTCTGTCCTTTTCCCACCCCAGAGACGGAAGGCCTGTTGTGGTGGTGGCACCACTGCCTGACTACTTTTTGCAGGTTTTAGACAAATTAGAAAGGATTTCCTAAGCTATGGGCTTATTTTCAAAGGTTTTGCTCACGGTGGATTTTGACCGCACCATCACCGCCCCCGATTCCTCCATCCCGGAGGCGAATCTTGCGGCCATCCGCTATTTCATGGCAGAGGACGGTGCTTTTACGGTGAACACCGGCAGAAGCGTCCCCATGTTTGCGCCGTATCTCAACGCCATCCCCCACAACGCCCCATGGCTGCTTTACAACGGCAGCGCCGCCTATGACGGGGAGCAGCTCAGCCAGCTGCGGGAGATTCCCCTGGACAGAGGAGCGTTTTTCCAGGCCCTGCGCCGGAAGTTCCCGGAGCTGAACATTGAGGAGCAGGGCATCGGCGGTCACTACACCTACTGGGACAACCCGGTGTTTCAGGAATTTTACCGCCAGGTGGGAGCTGCCCACCGCCAGATGGTGCTGGAGGAAAACCGGGAGCCCTTTTTGAAGGTGTCCCTCTTTGGAAGCCCCAGAGCCTACTGTGTGGCGGATTTGTTTGACGCCACAGCGGAGGAGGAGGCCTACTTCTCCCAGGCCGTGGAGTGGCTCAAGGAGGCCTATGGGGACAAAATTGAGGTGTTCCGGGCAGCCTCCCGGATTATCGACATCCACGCCAAGGGGGTGTCCAAAATCGCCTCTGCCCGGCAGCTGCAAAAAAATCTGGGCCGGGAAATTTTGGTGTGCGTGGGAGATGCGGAAAACGATCTTCCCATGCTCCAGGGAGCGGATTACGCCTTCTGTCCTGCCGACGGCGTGGTTGCCGACCGGTTCCCCAATGTGTGTCCCTGCGGGGAAGGAGCGGTGGCTCAGGTGATTTACGAAAAAATTCCGGAAATTCTGGGGATAAACCCTTGACAGACGGGCATTTCTATGATAGAATCCTATGGCTGAATAACCAGTTGGTCGCAGGTTCTGCGGGTGTAGTTCAATGGTAGAACACCAGCCTTCCAAGCTGGATACGCGGGTCCGATTCCCGTCACCCGCTCCATAGAAATGCGCCAGTAGCTCAGCTGGATAGAGCAACTGCCTTCTAAGCAGTAGGTCGGGGGTTCGAGTCCCTCCTGGCGTGCCACTTTAATTGCGCCGCTTTAGGCGGACTCGAAAATCAAATGCAACGCGGATGAGCGTTGCCGGCGACGGCTCGGCGGAGCCGCTCCTTGATTGAGCGAGTCCCTCCTGGCGTGCCATTCAGCGAGCAAATTGAATATGGTGGGTGTGGCCTAGTTGGCTAAGGCGTCAGATTGTGGCTCTGAAGATCGTGGGTTCAAGTCCCATCATCCACCCCATGAAAAAAGGACAAGCCGTTTGGCTTGTCCTTTTTTCAGTGAAATCCACCCTTTGGGTGGGTGAAATACCGCTTCGCGGTGTGAAATCCGGGCTGCGCCCGGGTGAAAT
>OVXI01000068.1_pt1 | contig 27550 bp, 41 predicted proteins | sample 1732031 | NCBI WGS metagenome assembly OVXI01 (sample SAMEA4545821, study PRJEB24839) | metagenome | biome: chicken; feature: ceca content | place: Italy | collected 2013-05 | reverse complement strand
CATCCGGTCCAATAGCAGGCCATACAGAACTTTGGCGTCGGTGGAAATACTGCGATAAGCAGGATGAGTAAAAAGAGCTTTGGGGATGCGGTAGAAGGCGAACTGCTCCGCCTGGGGGCCGTAGAAGTAGTTGGCAGGCATTGATTTTCCTTTCTTTTTCATCCTCGTTATACAACATTCATCCATAAAATTCAGGCCATATAAGTCATACTTTGGCCGTCCTTATTTCACTTCAAATCATGGGGTTTTTCGTAAAATTTTGGCGATTACACGTTAAAATATTCAGTTGGTTTATTCTGTGTTACCTGGCCGGAGGCGGCGCTGCGGGCCAACATCCACTGTCAGATCTCCCTGGTCCTCAACCGCATCTACACCGAGTGGTATCCCTCCAGGGGGTATCCCTTCAACATCAGCGGCTCCCCCGGCTACGACCAGGCCTACGTCCACGGGCGCACCGTCTTTGACGTGATGGTCCGCCTCACCGACGACATCTTCAACACCTATATCCGCAAGACCGGCACCGTCAACCCCTATTTTTCCGAGTACTGCGACGGCAAGACGGTCTCCTGCCCCGGCCTCAAGCAGTGGGGCACCGTCACCCTGGCCCAGCAGGGCCGCAGCCCCCTGTCTATCCTCCAATACTACTACGGCGACGACATCGAGATCGTCCGCACCTCCAACATCGCCTCCATCCCCGAGAGCTATCCCGGCAGCCCGGTGCGCCAGGGGGACCGCGGGTCCAGCGTTTTCACCCTGCAGCGGCAGCTCAACCGCATCACCAAGGATTACCCCTTCTTCGGCACGCTGGAGGCCGACGGCATTTTCGGCTCTCAGATGGCCGGCACGGTCCAGCGGTTCCAGCGGCAGTTCAACCTCACCGCCGACGGGGTGGTGGGCCGCCAGACCTGGTACAAGATCAGCTACATCTACGTCTCGGTCAAGGACCTGGCGGAGCTGACCAGCGAGGGCGAGACCGCCTCCGGCATCCTCTCGGACGGCTCCTGGGGCGGCACGACCCTGCGCACCGGGTCCCGGGGCAGCGCGGTGGAGCAGCTGCAGTTCTGGCTCAACACCATCAGCCAGTACGTCTCTGCCATCCCCTCGGTGACGGTGGACGGCCGGTTCGGCAGCGGGACCGAGGCGGCGGTCCGGGCTTTCCAGCGGCGGTTCGGCCTCGAGGCGGACGGCGTGGTGGGCGAAGCCACCTGGAACGCGATCTACGCCCAGTTCTTCAGCATCCAGTCGGACAACGGCACCCCCAACGCCTACCCCGGCACCGCCCTCCGCCAGGGGGACGAGGGCCAGAACGTCCGCCTGGTCCAGTTCTGGCTCAAGATCGCCCGCACCGTCTACACCGCCCTGAACAACCCCACCGTGGACGGCCGGTTCGGCCCGTCCACCCAGCGGGCGGTGGAAGCCTTCCAGCGGTACTTCGGGCTGACGGCGGACGGCGTCGTCGGCCGCACCACCTGGAACAAGCTGCGGGAGGTGTACACCGACATCGCCAACGACCTGCTTGCCGAAAGCCTGCGCCCCGGCGAGTTCCCGGGCGTGCTGCGGCGGGGGTCCAGCGGGCGGGCCGTGCGGGAACTGCAATATTACCTCTACCTGATGCACTCCTACGACACCAGCATCCCCACCGTGGCCATCGACGGGGTGTACGGGGCGTCCACCGAGGCGGCGGTCCGGGCCTTCCAGCGGCTGGCGGGGCTGACGGTGGACGGCGTGGCCGGCCGCTCCACCTGGGAGAACCTCTATGCCCAGGCCAACCGCCTGCGGCTGTCGGGCCCGGTCATCACCGTCAACCGGATGCCCTATCCCGGCGCACCCTTGTCCCTGGGCTCGTCGGGGGACGCGGTGCTGTATTACACCGTGATGCTGTCCCGCATCGCCTACTATTACGACACCGTCTCCAGCCCCGGCATCCTGCCGGCCTACACCGAAGGGGTGGAGACGGGCACCCGCAGCCTGCAGCAGCTCCTGGGCCTGCCGGTGACCGGCGCCGTGGACGACGACACCTGGGAAGCCGCCGAGGGCCTGGGCCTGGCCCTGCTGACCGGCGCGCTGGAACCGGGGGCCGCGCCTCTCCCCCAGCCGGAGGAGGACTGAGCCATGGCCCGCTTACTGATTTACGACAACTACACCGACCGGGTCTTTACCTATCCCACCGTGGACGAGAACGACTCCATGCCCTACAGCACCGAGAGCACCCTGCTGGTGCGGGAGTTCCGGGGGCAGTCGGGCAGCCCCACCCTCTGGACCACCACCTCCGCCATGGAGGCCTGGAACCTGACCCGCCGCCGGTATGGCCGGGGCATCCATGTGGGGTACGCCTTCCGCCGCATCTGGGAGGGGGGCCACGGCACCCGCAGCCAGCACTACGCGGGGGTCTCCTTCGACGTGGGGCAGACCACCACCGCCGAGCACCGCACCGAGATCTTCAACGCAGCCCTGCGCACCGGGGCCTGGGGCTATGTGGAACCCCTCTCCCTCACCCCCACCTGGGTCCACTTTGACCGCCGGTACGGGGTGCCCGCCTGCTCGGGCACCACCTCGGGCTACCCCACCCTCCGCCGGGGCAGCCGGGGCTGCTACGTCATGATCCTGCAGGACGCCCTGTCCACCCTGGGCTACCCCACCGGCGAGCGGATCGACGGGGTGTTCGGCGTCCTGACCGAGAACGCCCTCAAGGGCTACCAGCGGCGCAACTGGCTGACCGCCGACGGCGTCTGCGGCTGCAACAGCTGGGCCAAGATCTCCACCTCCGTGCTGGGTGTGGGCCGGACGGCAACCACCATCGACTAGTTGCAAACCCCGGCGAAACGTGCTAAAATGAGCAGAGCACAAACATAAAGGAGTGGGAATGTAAGGATGGAATTTTCCAAGCGGATGAAGCTGTTCGGGGACGAGATTTTCGCGGCCCTGAACGACAAGAAGGTGGCTCTGGAAGCCCAGGGCCGCACGATCTACAACCTGAGCGTGGGCACGCCCGACTTTGCCCCGGCGCCCCACATCCGGCAGGCGCTGCTGGACGCCGCCGCCGACCCCGAAAACTGGAAGTACAGCCTGCGGGACATCCCCGAGATGCTGCAGGCCGTGTGCAGTTACTACAAGCGGCGGTTCGGAGTGGACATCACCCCCGACCAGGTGGCCAGCTGCAACGGCAGCCAGGAGGGCTGCGGCCACATCGGCATGGTGCTGTGCGACGAAGGGGACACCGTCCTCCTGCCCAACCCCTGCTACCCCGTGTTCATCGCCGGGGCCAAGCTGGCCGGGGCCGTGCCTTTCTACTACCCGCTGGTCAAAGAACACGGCTTTTTACCCTATGTAAAGGGCATTCCCGAGGACGTCGCCCGCCGGGCCAAGTATATGATCGTCTCCCTGCCCGCCAACCCCGTGGGCAGCGTGGGCACCCCCGCCCTCTACGAGGAGCTGGTGGCCTTTGCCAAGAAGTACGACATCCTCCTGATCCACGACAACGCCTACAGCGACATCATCTTTGACGGGGCCGAGGGCCACAGCCTGTTCAACACCCCCGGCGCCATGGACGTGGGGGTGGAGTTCTTCAGCCTGTCCAAGAGCTTCGACGTCACCGGGGCACGGATCAGCTTCCTGGTGGGGCGGCCCGACGTGGTGGCGGCTTTCCGCCGGTTGCGGGGGCAGATCGACTTCGGGATGTTCCTGCCCATCCAGAAGGCGGCCATCGCCGCCCTCACCGGCCCCCTGGACATGGTCCGGGATCAGTGCGCCGTCTACCAGCAGCGCCGGGACGCCCTGTGCGGCGGCCTGCGCTCCATCGGCTGGGATGTGCCCGACAGCCACGGCAGCATGTTCGTCTGGGCGCCCATCCCGCCCAAGTACGCCAGCAGCATGGATTTCTGCATGGACCTGGTGGAAAAAAGCGGCGTGCTGTGCACCCCGGGCTCCAGCTTTGGCCCCGCGGGCGAAGGCTACGTCCGCTTTGCCCTGACCATGCCCGCCGGGCAGATCGCCCAGGCGGTGCAGGCCATTGCCGAAAGCGGCATCCTTGCCTGAAAAAGCATTCAGCCGGAAGGAGCGGTCCTTCCGGCTTTTTTGCGCCTTTTTTCTGTTTGCTGAAACGCTCTGCCCTCCCCGTTCGTCTTACAGACAGAAGCGGCTGCAAGGCAGCAGCGTGGGCCGGGCCGCTGCAGGGAGGTGAATCTTTTGTGGGAAACGCTCTATGACAGCTTTTGGGACAAGCTCTGCCGCTTCTGCTGCCGGCTGACGCGGGACCAGGACGCCGCCGAGGACCTGGCCCAAGAGACCTTTCTCCGGGCCATGGGCCACGCGGGGCTGCTGAGTTCCCTGTCCGCCCCCCAGCAGAAAGCCTGGCTTTTTGAGACAGCCCACAACCTTTACTGCGACGCCGCCCGCCGGGCCGCCAAAGAGCAGGAGCTGCTGCAAAAGTACGCCCCCGCCCCCGGCGAAGAGCCTGCCGACGTTACCGCCTCCCTGGCCATGTCCGGGGTGGAGCTGGCCGCCGTCTTTGACAAGCTGCCTCTGCGGGACGCCGCCCTTTTTTCCATGCGGTACGACAAAGGCTACACCGCCGCCGAGCTGGCCAAAATGACCGGCGAGCCCGCCGCCACCATCCGCACCCGGCTGCACCGCATCCGCAAACACTTACAGCAAACACTCAAGGAGGACTAAACCATGGGCAAAAAACTTGTGATCGACACCATGTTCTGCGACCTGCGCAAAATGCAGGAATCCACCCTCGCCCAGTACGACAGCATCCGCATCAGCGCCATGATCGTCATGACCAACGCCCGCGCCCGGGAGCTGATGAGCCGCTATCCCTTCGAGATGGACTGCATGCACACGCTGGACCTGGACGACGAGACCACCCTGAACACCCTCAACGGCAAGACCCTGTTCACCGGCCGCAACACCCCCAACGGGCGGCAGTACCTGGTGGTGAACGGGATGATGACCATCACCCCCGACGCCGGAGACGCCCTGCGCCAGTATATGGGGATGATGATCAACGGCATGGTCTACTGCCCCGACTCCCTGGCCACCGTCCTGGCCAGCAAGGCCGCCGTCAATGGCAAGGTGGAGACCTACCCCGACGGAGCGGTGGTGCTGCGGAGCAACGCCGTCCTCGACCGCGCCTTTGCCCTGCGGGCCGAGCCGGGCCGCCTTTACTGGGCCGCCAAGCGGCTGATCGCCGTGGACAGCGCCCTGGACGGGGAGGAGCTGGCCGCCCGGGGGGTGCGCTTTGCCGCCCGGGAGGCCTACCTCGCCGAGAGCCTGGCCGAAAGCCTGGCCCCCCTCTTCGACCCCGACACCCAGCTGACCATCCTGCCCGACGGCGTTACGGTGGAGCAGGACGACCTGACCCTGAACGGCACGGCCCTGCGCCGTCTGGGGGACAGCCTGGTGGTGCTGGGGGACCTGCGCCTGACCGAGGACTGCGCCGAAGCCCTGAGCAACCTGGAATACCTGCAGGTGGAGGGGGACATCTACCTGCCCGAGAGCCTGGCCGACGCGCTGGACGCCGTCACCGAGACCCTCTTTGACGGGGAGGTCCACTATCTGGCGGGCAAGCCGCTGTACGGCAAGATGGAGCTGACGGTGGACCAGAGCCTGCTGGACGCCTTCCCCGACGGGCTGACCCTGGTGGACTGCAAGAGCGTCACCCTGGCCGCCAGCCTGACTTCCGCCGCCGTCCTCGAGCACCTGGCCTTCTACGACTGCAAGGACATCACCTGCCCCGCCGCTCTGGAAAGCGCGGTCCGCGCCGTCTCCACCGGCGTGGGCGGCGTCACTCTTTCCGACGCGCCGGAGGAGGCCGGCGCATCCGGCGACGACGCCGGCACCCAGCGCATCGACGCCATGAGCTACGTGCTGTAAACAAAAAGCGGCTCCGCCCCGCCGGGGCCAAGCCGCCATGTGATCCCAATCCACACTCTGTTCTGTCCCGTCAAAATCGTCCCGGCCGGACGACATGTGCGTACGGTCGGGACACCGACAGGGAAATTTGGCGCTGGGAGTGTGCGAGGCCGCAAGGCCGAGTGCGCGGTTCAGCGCCAAATTTTGTCCCCAGGGGAATATTAGGGGGGAGGAATTTCTGCCGCGCGACTGCGCGCAGAAATGGGTCCCCCCTAAAGCGTGGCGCTTTTGCGACACGCGGAAACGGCTCCTCTTCCCGCTGCGTACCGGCGGAAAGAGGAGCCGTCTGTCTGTTCAGGGCCGGGCAGGCCGGGCCGTCACATCCCGCACTCGATGGCCTGGCACAGCGCAGCCAGGTCCGAGCCGGCCAGCAGCTCAAAGCGGACGGTCCCCAGGCCCGAGAACCACAGCTGCAGCTCGCCGTCCAGGTCGGCCAGGCCGGCCGACTCGATGGCGTAGGCCTGGATGCGCCGGTAGGGCAGGACGGTGAAGGCTTTCTTCATCCCGGTGACCCCCTGCACATTGACGGCGATGACCCGGCGGGTGGTAAAGACCACCCCGTCGCGGACGCTCTGGAAGGTCTGGACGATCTCTTCGCCGGGGCACAGCAGGGGCGCGACCAGCCGGTCCAGCTTGGAATCCTGGACCGGGCGGAGCTTGAGATAGGAGGGGTTTTCAAAATCGATCATGGGGCTGCACCTCTTTCTTGGTTGTTTGAGTGGTGAATAAGGCCAGGGCCTGGCGGAAGTCCCGGCGGCGGAAGCCGCGGCGGCTGTCCACCAGGACCAGATGGGGCTGGAGGGCCGGCACGGCGGCAAACTCGTCGGCGCGGTCGTCCAGGATGACATAGGGCGCCGGCGGGTGGTCCGTGACCCAGGCGGCGATCTCTTCCCCTTTGCTGACGCCCAGGATGGGGGCAATGCCGGCCACCGGCGCGCCGTGGGCCGCCAGGCAGTCGTAAAGGTTTTGCAGGATGCGGCCGGTGAAAAGATCGCCGTCCTCCAGGGCGTACCGCCAGGAGGAGGACAGCACCACCTGCGCGCCGGTGCGGCGGACCAGCTTCTGCAGCCAGAACAGGGCGACGGGGTCGAAGAACTGGCGGTCCATGGGGCGGCGGAACACCTGGTCCAGCCGGACGCTCAGGGGGGTGCACAGCACGCCGTCCACATCGAGGAACAGGACGGGTCGGGGCATAGGGGCGGCCTCCTTTCCTCTTTATCATAGCACAGGGGCGGCCCGGGAGCAAGGCGTTTGGGTCCGGGGCCGGCAAATGGGCGGGATCGGGATAAAACCGGGCGGTAATCTGGTAGATAGCCGCCTCCCCTTATGGTATGATGGAGACAGTAAAAGGGCTGCAAGCCCATATCTGCAAAGGAGGAACCCCCATGCGCCCTGACCTGAAACTGGTGGCCGTCGATGTGGACGGCACGTTCGTGCGCTCCGATTACACCTACGATGTCCCGCGCTTCCGGCGCATCCTGGCCCGCATGGAGGCGGCCGGGTGCCGCTTCGTGGTGGCAAGCGGGAACCAGTATTACCAGCTGCGGGACCTGTTCCCCGGCTGCGCCGAAAAGCTCGCCTTTGTGGCCGAAAACGGCGCTCTGGTCAAAGACCGTGAGGAACTGGTCTTTGCCGCCAGCATCCCCCGGCAGACGGTGGATTTTGTGGTCGACGTCTGCCGGGAGTACCCCGAAGTGAAAAACGTGCTGTGCGGGCTGCACAGCGCCTACTGCCAGCGGGGGACGGTGAGCCAGGCCTTTTTCGACCTGACCCACATCTACTACCACCGCCTGCAGTGGGTGGATGATTTCAAGGCGGTGGAGGACCAGATCCTGAAGTTTGCCCCCACCGTCCCGGAAGAAAAGACCTGGGACTACTACCATCTGTTCCGCCGCCGGCTGGCGGGCAGGGTCGAGCCCACCACCAGCGGCCACGGCTCCATCGACCTGATCCTGCCCGGCTGCCACAAGGCCTCCGGCCTGCGGCGTCTGACGGAGCGGTGGGGCATCACGCCGGAGCAGTGCGCCGCCTTCGGGGACGGGGGCAACGACATCGAGATGCTGCGCTACTGCGGGCACAGCTACGCCATGGCAAACGCCCCCGCCGAGGTGAAGCAGGCCGCCCGGGCCGTCTGCCCCTCCAATGAGGAGGACGGCGTGCTGTCCACCCTGGAAACACTGTTTGGATAAGGCCGGCCCCTGCGCCGGCCCGGCGGCAATTCCCGATTGACGAAACGCCCCAAACGCGGTATACTATACTCTGCCGCCGGGGTGTTGCGCAGTTGGTAGCGCGCCTGCTTTGGGAGCAGGAGGCCGCGAGTTCGAGTCTCGCCACTCCGATTTTACTATCATACCGCATGAGCACTTGAAAAATCAAGTACTTGTGCGGTATTTCTTTGTTTTTTCGGATTCCGTGGAATTCCATGGAACGCCGTGTGCACTCGGCGAAACACATTGAAAAAGTCTGCAAAAAGTCGGCAGGCAAAACGAAAAGCCCCTGTGTCACACCGTGCAAGGTGCAGCACAGGAGCTTTGGTCGTCTCTTTTGTTCAGCTCTTGGATGATTTCTTTTTCTCTGGCGGACAGGTGCCAGACTTTGGTGGGCAGCTCATTGCAGGCAAAGGTCCGCTCGGCGGCTGCCTTGCGGGCGGCGGCTGCGTCGGAGATCAGCAGCGCGCCGCCGAAAGCCTCTTTGCCCTCGGCCCGCATGGCGTCCAGACTTCGGACAAACACCGCCTCTCGACGGGGCAGCGCGTAGGGCACGCCGTGCTGGGCCAGGGCAAGCGCCCCTTGGGTGGTGAGCAGGTTGGGCGGGTACTGGTAGACCGTCCGCTTGATGGTGCGCCCCTTGCGCTGGGCGGCTTTGATGGCATCGCCGAGGTCGGGGACGATTTCCACCGCGTTGTCCCCGTAGGAGGTCACAAAGCAGGTGTTGACCTGGGCGCCGTTGTGGTAGGTGATGCGGCTGTCGGCGTAGACCACGCCCGCACCGTGCCGGGTCAGGCCCAAGGCAGTGAGCCCGGGCGCAAAAAGGAAGAAGGGGATCTGGCGCGCCTGGTAGAACTGCACGATCTTGGCCAGGCAAGAAAACGGCGGATTGTCCAGCACTACCGCCCCGGCGGGGTAGTCGAAGTGCTCATAGTCGCCGCCGGGCCAGAAGGGCCGCACCGTGCAGGCCGGGTCGATGCCGTACCGCCGGCAGGCCCATGCCTTGACAGCCTCATAAACGGCGGGCGGGGTGTAGCAGTCGTCGGTGGTCTTTTTGGGCTTGAACTTTTCCACAAAGCCCTCGTAATCGTTGAATTTTTCCTCGCGGGTCATAAAATACCTCCTAAAACCAGAAAAGGGGCAGCCCCCATGTGCGGGGGCTGCCTGTAGGTTGACGGGTTTACTGCTTGCGTGCGGCGTTCATGTGCTGGTCACCGATGCGGGCGGGGAGGGTGAAGCTGTTGTTCTTCCACCAGGCGGCGACGCTGGCGGCCACGGTCAGGCCGGTAGTGACCAGGGTCTCCACCTGGGCGTCCTCGATGGGCAGGACGGCGTGGCCAGTGGCGCTCAGCACCTGGTTGGTCAGTGCCAGGGCCAGGCAGATGGTACGGGCGATGGTGCCTGCAGTAATATTGGTATTCATGTTTGTATTCCTTTCTCAAATCTTAAAATCAAACGCCGTTCACGCCGCCGCGGATTGCGTCCGCAAAGGCGGCCATGATGCGGGTTTCGGGGTCGTCGGGCTCCTCCGGCACAGTGGGATCGTAGTCCCACCAGGCGTCGAAGTCGGCCTGCACATCCTCGGCGGTGTAGCTGCCGGGGACGCGGTGCTGGCGCTCCTCGCAGGTCCAGATGGTCTGGGTGCCGCCGTCCTCCAGCGGCTGCTGGGTCTGCTGGATGTCCCGGCGCAAAATCATGTCGGTCTGGCCGCCGAGGTCGAAGACCTCGACCTCAGCCGGCTGCTTGACATACTGCTCCACGTTGTGCCTCCTTTCGGGCTCGCCATGCTACGGACCGCCGAGCCGCCTTGAAGATGCGGTAGGCGTCGTAGGTCTGGCAGAAGTAGATGCTGTCGGTGTATTTGAGCTGCCCCCAGTAGGCGCAGAGGGTCCGGGCCCGCCACCAGGGCACATAGCCCAGGGCGTCCAGCTCACGGGCCGCCCGGAGGAACTGCCGGCGGATGCGGACAAAGTTTTTGCCGCGGATGACGGTGTAGGTCCGGCGGACCACATAGCCCATCATATCCACGCCGGGGGTGCGCTGGCGGCTGCCCGCCCGGCGGGCGGCCCACTGCTGGCGCTCCTGGCCAAAGCTGGCGAAGTGGACGACCTGCCAGGCGTCCTTGATGGTCAGGCCCAGGGCCTCCTGGGTCCAGCGGACGGTGTCCTTGACCGCCTTGCGCAGGTTGGAGATGCGGCCAAAAATCACAAAGTCGTCTGCGTAGCAGACGCAGGCCGCCGCCAGGGGCGTCCTCTTGCCCCGGCGGACCTTTGCGTGGCTCAGCAGGTAGCGCAGGACGTAGCTCATGACGTAGTTGTAGAGCCAGCAGGGCAGGTACCCGCCGATCAGCAGGTGGCCGCCGGGGTAGTTGGCCATGATGGCCTCGATCAGCCAGAGCAGGGGCTTGTTTTTGCCGATGTCCCGGCGGAGCAGGCCCATCACCACCTCCACGCTGGTGGAGGGGTGGCCTTTTTGATGTCGCACTTGACGGCGTCCGTCTTGCCATGCAGTTGGTGGCGGAGGATGCGCTCCAGCTTGCGCTTGCCGCACACCTGCCCCTTGCCGGGGATGCTGCCGTACTGGCATGGCAGTATCTTGGCCCGGAACAGGGGCGTCAGGGCATACTGGGCGATGTATTCAAATACCTGCTGATCCGCGCTCTCCTCGCAGATTTGCCGGACTTTGCCACGGTCCCGCAGCTCAAACTGGCGGACCGGCGCGAAGGTCACGTCCCGTGCCTGGATGCGCTGGGCGGCGTGTAGGGCCACCGCCCGGAAGGGCTTTTTCCAAAAATTTGCGCGGCCGCCGGCCCCCTGGTCCGGCGGCTTTGAAGGGGGCCCTCTCGCGGCTTGTCTGGGTGCCAGGGGGCTTGCGCCCCCTCTGGCCTGCCCAGAGGGCAGGCCATTCACCCCGCTCACCCAGACAAACCGGGGGAGCCAGCACAGCCGTACCAAACAGCATTACCTAGCCCACCGTAAGAAGCGCGCGGCCAGCCCGGCAGTACCCCAATTATAAAGGGAGCCGCAGCACCACCCCGCGCGCACGCCGGAGGTGCGCGGATACACCGCAAAGCCATCCTTGACCCCAGTGCCGCTGCCTGCCTCGGTGGAGACCTTCGCCGGCCAGAGGACGCCCCGGTCGGCGGCGATGGCCGTATCCTCGATGTACCACCAGGCGTCCGGCGTCCCCGCCGGGAAGGTTAGGGTCAGGTCCTCCTGCTTGGTATAGTCGTCCGAGATGCTGCCGTTGGTGGTCACTTTGGTCTGGTCGTGGCAGGTATAGCAGTCAAAGGTGAAGTCGCCGGCCTCGTCGGTGCCCCACTGCCACAGCTCGTCCGCCAGGATGAGGTAGCCGCCGGGCTGGAATTCCGTTTTCTGGATCAGGCCGGTGTCGTGGCCGTTGGTGTTGTTGTACCGGCTGCCGTCGTTGCCCTGCACCGTGTCGTTCCAGCCGCTCCAATAGGGCATATTGGAGATGTAGGTGGTGCCCGCCGTGGTGTCGAAGGTATTGTCCCCATCCTCAACGTAAACCGCGCCGTAGTCCTGCTCCCCGACCCGCACCGTCTCGATCCTGGTCACCAGTTTGTTTTTGCGGATGGAGTACATGGACGCCTGGTTGCGGTCAGTCTGTCCGCTCTCGGCCTCATTGTTGGGCGTACCCACGATAACGTTATAACCGACGCGGAAGTTAGCCGCCTGGGCGGTGGTCAGCAGGATGCGCTGGACGCCGCTCTCGCTGACGGCCGCCGCATACTGGAGGTCTTGCGAGCTGTGGCCTTCGATGGTCCCGCTGTTGCCCTTGACGCCGTACTTGAGCCAGATCATGGCCAGCTGCCATTTCAGCAGGTTTCCGCTCGCGCCCGCGTACTGGCTGCCGCGCTGCCGCCAAAGCTGCACATTGCTGTTGTGGCTGGAGTAGTTGACCGGGGGCAGGCCGGTGCGGCACCCGATGGTGCCGTCGTCCTCCAGGCCCGCGCCGTACTTGGGGTTGGCCATGTAGGGATAGACGTGCTTCTGCCGGTCGGTGCCCTGGGGCCAGGTCTCCCAGCCCTCGGCGGGGTCACACTGCATCTTAAAGTAGCGGTAGCCGCCATCGTCCCACTCGCGGGTGTAGGTGTTTTTCTGGAGCACCCACACCAGATGCTTCCCATCGTCCGGGCCGCCGGCGCGCACCACGTCCAGCGGGTCGATGAACTCGCAGGCGTAGATGGTGTGGGTGCCGTCGGTGTTCTTTTCGGCCGCGACTTCGCAACACCAAAATTGCGCCAGGTGGGCGAAGTCGTCCCGCTTGGCCTCGGCCTCGGTGGAGGGCTCACAGACAAGGCCCACACTGTCGTCGGTCAGCTCGCCGGTGGGGCTCTGACTGGTCGCAAACAGCGGCAGCTTGACGCCGTGGATGCGGTCATCGTGGAGGACGTTGCCAAACCAGCGGGCCAGCATACTGTTATAGGTGCTCTCGCCCTCCACCCACTGGCCGTGCCACCAGTCCACAAAGAGCTGGTCCAGCTCGGCCTTGGTGGCGCACTTGTTGGCGAGGACGTTGTAGACCGCGTCGATCTGGGCCGGGTCGGCGGACGTGCCGGCAGGGCCCTGGGGGCCGCTGCTGCAGCAGCTCCGCTTCATCGAGGAAGCGCTGGCCCAACCATTCGGGCGGGGTGGTCAGATAGGTGGTGTGGTGCCGGAACTGCTTTGGCTTGGGTTCTCGTTTGTACCGGTTGACCCAGTGCCGGGCCATGGCCGGGCTGTTGAAGGTCTTGAACGAAAAGGAAAACGGCCCGCCGCGAAACACCGATTGCTCGACATTGCGCACTTCTTCGGGGCTGTCGTACTGGTCGAACTCCTCAAAGTGCAAAGTGCCGAAATACCCGAAGGGGGCCGCCATACTCTTGAGCTTGCCGGGGTCGTCCAGACCGAAAAACTGGATGGTCTGTCCCGTGGGGGTGTACGTCAGGGTGAGGGGCTTGCGGCTCTGCTGCCAGAGGTGCCGCACCCCCATCCGATCAATGACCCGATTGTACTCGGGCCAGACCGATGTGGCCAGGGTTCCGCCCACCTTTCGCAGCACCACTCCGTGGATGTCGGGGGTGCGCATGACCAACAGGATGTGCTCGGTGGCGGCGAAGGTGCTTTTCAGGCTGCCGCGGCCGCCGTCGCCCAGGTACTCGTTGTACTGGCCCGACCAGATGGCCCGATGGGCCGCGTAGTACTCAGGTATGATCAGGCTGGTCAGCCTCACTTCCCGCCGGGGGCTGGGCTGCGGGGTTTGCCGCCGGGATGTCATCCACAAACACCACCTTTCCGTCCTGGCCGCGCATCTCGGGGTGGTCGGACCAGTGGGCCGGGTCGCGGTTCTTTAAGAAAAAACAAATGGCCCCCAGATCCCCGTTCTGTGCCTTTTTGAACAGGGCGTTGGCCACCGCCGCCACCGCCACGTCTCCCCCGCTGGAGATGGCCTGTTTGATCCGCGGGTCCTGGTGGCACCACCGGCGGAAGGTCCGCTCGGGCACGCCGATGGCGTCACAAATCTCCTTCTGGGTCATGCCGTACATGGCGTATCGTTGGAGTAAGAGCAGGCCCTGGGGGCTGTTCCACTCGGTGATCTTGCTGAGGTTCGCCACTTCCCTGCCTCCTCTCTCAAAATAAAAAAGGCGGTGTACAGCCCCGCGCGACTGGGGCTTACCGGGCCAGCCGCATGATGCCTGCACTGCGGCCGGGAGGTGCGCCCGCTTGCCGGCTTGAATCGCTCGCATACACCGCCTGGATGATGTCAAATTTTCTCGGCTTTTTCGCCCGTCAGTTTCTCCCACCGGTCCACGATGACATCCACATAGCGCGGATCGTATTCCATCGTGTAGCACTGCCGGCTGAGCTGCTCACAGGCGATCAGGGTGGAGCCGCTGCCCCCAAACAGATCCAGCACCAGCTGACCGGGCAGGCTGCTGTTTCGGATCAGCCGCCCGCACAGTGGGATAGGCTTCATGGTGGGGTGCTCGGCATTGCGGGCCGGTTTGTCGCAGCGGATCACGGTGCTCTCCAGTCCGCGGCGCTCCGCCAGCAGCTTTTTGGTCAGTTCCACCAGTTCGTCTTTCTTCATTTTGGCGGGGTCCGGTGGGTTTTCGTCGTCGATGACCGTGCTTTGGGTGCGGTCGTTGACAAAATAATGGGGTGCGCCCGGCAGCCAACCATACAGACAGGGTTCATGCTGCCACTGGTAGTCGCTGTGTCCCAGCACCATACCGTTTTTTACCCAGACCAGGCAGCCGTGCAGCCCCCATCCCGCCTCCCGAAATGCCGCCCGGAAGGTTTCGCCCTCGGTGTCGGCGTGGAAAACATAAGCGGCCGCCCCAGGGGCGCAGACGTCCCGGGCGTTGCGGAAGGCTTTCTCTAAAAATTCCCGGAACAGCCCATCGTCCATGTCGTCGTTGGCGATCTTCTTGCCGTCGCTGCCCTCATAGTTGACGTTGTAGGGCGGGTCGGTGAGGAGCAGATCGGCCTGGACGCCGTCCATCAGCCGGGCCACATCAGCGGGGTCGGTGCTGTCGCCACACATAACCCGGTGGCAGCCCAGCTGCCAGACATCTCCCCGCCGGGCCGTGGGGTCGGCCCGCAGCCGCGCCACCAGCGCCTGCCCCGGCGTCTGTGCCGCCGTGCGCATCCCGTGGGATGCACGCATATTGCTTCCGCGGCCGCCCATGTGAACCCTCCCCTCGCTTTGTCTGGGGGAAGCGTATCACATTTTGGCAATGCAAAACGGGACAGGTTATTTCTTCTTATTCCGCCGGGCAGGTGTCCGCACAGATCTGTGTTTCTTCAGCCACTCGGTGTCTGTGTGCAGGTCGGCAAAAGGTTTCGCCCCCGGCGGGGTGTCCAGCGGCCGGAATTTCTGCTCTGCGGCTTCGATCTCCGCCTTGGTTTTCAGCTTGGTGTAATCCACGGTTCTGCGCCTCCTTTTGCCTGCTTTACGCCTTGATTTTACCACACCTCCACCTCCAGCTCAAGGACCTTCTTCCCGCTGCCAAAGGCACGGGCCGGACCGGTATGGGTCCACCTCGCCCCTGTGATTCGGTGATTGGTGCCCACCGCCAGCACGGCCTCTGCCTGGCTTGGCTGGATAAAAGCCACCCGGGTCCCTGCGCCGGTGTGGTAACGGATCAGCACCTCGCGGTTGCCCGACACGGAGCCTCCCTGCCGGCTTTTCCCAGCCTTGCGGTTGCCGCCAGGCTGGGGCCAGAAGGGATTTTCCCGGCTGTCGTAGGCGGTGGATTCGGGGCTGTTGTTGGTCCAGCGCTTGCCCACCAGTGCCTGGCGCAGCTGGGCGTTGCTCATCCGCTGGACGTTGCCCACTCCCAGCCGGTGGAGAAAATCGTCGTGATCGGCCCGGTAGAGGGTGGTTTCGGTGCCGATGGGGCGTGCGACCTGGTCCAGCGCGTTCATCATGGCCTGCTCTCGGGCATTCAGCGGGCGGCTGCCGGTGGCCAGCGCCCAGTTGGCGTTTTGGCTGACGGCCTTGCCGTTGGCGGTGGTGGTGGGGTCAGTATAGTCCCGGATGCCTGCCGCCAGGGCCGGATCTGCGGCTATTTGTGCCATTGCTGCACCCTCCAAGGCAGACACCTGGGCGGGGGTCAGATGGGCAAATCCTCCCGCGCCTGTGGGCGGTGTGGAAACCGGAGCCGCCGGGGCGGCGGGGGCGGCCATCCCCTGGGAAGTATGCAGGCCGCTGCCTCTGCCGCCCATCAGCGCGCCCCCTTGCCTGCCCTGGTGCGGGCTGCGATGCCGTGGGGGTACACCACCCAGCCGATCCCCTGCCGCTGCAGCAGCTCCCGCATAGCCTGGGAAATGCTGCCGTAAACCAGCAGCTCGGTGGGGCGAGCCCGCCGGATCAGCTCTTCCAATCCGGCCAGAAATCTGTCCTGGGCCTCCCGGCTTTTGGCACATCCCACCGTGCTCACCGCCACCGCCCCGCCGGGGGTCAGCCCGTCAAAACACCAGCCGAAGCTCTCAGAACCGGTCCAGCTGGCGCTCTGGACGCAGGCCACTCCCTGCCGCTGCATCCAGGCCGTCAGCATCTGATTGCGGTAATGGTTCCAGCGCTGGAGCGGCTCCGGATAGTCGGTGTAAAGGGAAAAGTCAGGCCCCACCACCAGCGGAAACGCCAAAAGCGCCCGGAGGTACCGCTCGGGGTTCCTCCAGAAGCGCTCGAATTGGTAATCATCAATGTAAAAATGCACCCCGGCCCCGTCGGTGCTGCCGCAGGTCAAAAGCTCGTTGAAGCCGACGAGATGATCCACCCCGTAGGGGATGGGCTGGGCGGCTGTGACCGGGTTGCCCTGGGCCGTCAGCTCCAGCCCGGGCAGAAGGTCAAAGTTGACCAGGGTTCCGGTGCGCTTGCGTTCGTTGTCCATCCTGTGCCTCCTGTTTTTTGCAGGATACCACAGCCCGGGGATGGAAAACGGGACAGGTTTCAGGGGCCTGCGTCCCGGCGCAGCTCCCGGATCACCCGTTTGCGGACCGTTTCGGGGCCATTGCCTCCGCCAATCATGCAGGCGATCTTGGCCCAGCTTACCCGCCCCGGCCCTAAAAAGGCAATCTCCATGATCCTTCGGGTGAGGGGGTCCTCTACCCGCTGGATGCGCGCCCGCCGCTCTGCCCGCGGCAGCCGCCGGAATGCCCGAATGCTCATGCTGCATTTCTCCCCCTTTCTGCGTTTGGCCGCTGTCGTTTTCTTTTTATAGCGCGGCCAGTTTGCCACACCTGCCCCGCCATACGCTGCTTTGCCAGTCCTCACCGCTCCGTACCATACCTAACCTCACCAGCCCTGCCGGACCCTGCCGTGCCTCACCGTGACCCGCCAGGCCTGCCCTGCCGGGCCGCGCCGAATCCGTCCACAACTAACCTTGCCTCGCCGGCCGCCCCTCGCCTCAACAAGCCTCTGCAAGCCTTGCCAAACCATGCCTGCCATCCCGCGCCAAACCGCACCAAACTGCGCCTGTCCCAGCCTCGCCGGACCTGCCAAACCGTGCCTTTTCTTGCATTACCTTTCCATACCTAACCTAGCCTGCCGCGTCCAGCCTCGCCTTGCTCCGCCTAAACTAGCCCCTCCTCGCCTGCCATGCCAGACCGGGCCCGGCCGCCCCTCGCCTCAACAAGCCTCTGCAAGCCAGGCCATACCAGGCCTGCCCTGATTTACCGCTGCTCGACGTGGTACATCCCGAACTGGCCGTCCTTCTCGGGCCGCCATTCGCCTGCGCCGCAGATGGTGCCGCCAGCGTTCAGGATGTTCAGCAGGTTTTCCACGCTGAACTGGCCGTTTTTGTTGTACCGCATGGTGATGTCGGCCGCCCAGGTCTCGAACATCCCGCGGTAGCGGATGTCCGCCACACCCATGCCCACCCGGACCATATCCTCCCGGATGGTGGGAACGCTGCCGGTGATCTCCACCATGTCCCCGGAATCCCCGTCGGTGCCGTCCAGGAAGAACGCGCCCCGCAGCCCCATCTTGTCCTTGACCCAGCCCATCCGGTAGGCTGCCGAGATGGCCGCCTGTTTGAAGGCCGTGATGGGGAAGCCGAACCGCGCACCCGCCTCTACGGCGGCGTTGAAGCCGTCCAGGGTGAAATCTGCGGGCATGGGCGTCAGCCAGTACAGGCTGCGGATGAAATCCTCGGTGGGGTTCTTGGGTTCTTTCTTGGTGCCCGCTTTTTTGCCCTGCTGGGCGTCCAGGATCATCCGCTTGGCCTTCTCGCTCCAGGCGTGGACGATCAGGGGGCTGTCCCCCACGATCCGCAGGGGGATGTCCACCATCTCGATGGGCTTGATCTCAAACAGGGCGGTTTCTGCTTTCTTTGCCATGGGTTTTACCTCCGTTTTGGTTTGTGTCGTTTTCCTGCCGGCGGGGGCAGGTCTTGTCAAAGCCCGTGCAGGGACAGCAGCGGGCGTCGTTGATGTTGAAAATTTTCCGGCACTGGCCGGCCTGGAACTTCATCGTGGGTCCTCCCCGGCAGCCTTGTCCAGCCGATCGCGCCAGCGCAGGAGCTTTGCGGCCCGCTGATCGGCAGCCGCCACCGGGTCAGCACCATACCCGGCCCCCTCCAGCAGCTCCATGCAGAGCTGCAGGTCGACCAGCTCCTCGCTGATGGCCAGCCAGCACTCGGGCGTGGTCTTGGGGGTGGGATTTTCGCCCCGAAGCCGCCGGGCCTCTTTCAGGCAGGCGTGGGCCAGCTCGGTGCATTCCTCGGCGGTCTGCTCCAGCAGGGCCGGCTTGCCGATGCGGTCAATGATCGTTTTCATGGTGCGGTTTCCTTTCCTGTTCATCCAGCTTGTAGAGAGTAACGTCTATGCCCTGCATGGTCTCCTCGATGATCTGCCGTACCTCATTCCAGTCGCCGCCGCAGATGCCGCAGGAGATGCCGTAAGGCATGGCGACACTGGCACCCAGGCTCTTTGCCAACGCAGACAGGTTTTCCAGTGTCCTGCGCAACGCATCCGGCCGGTAGTCTGTTCCGGGGTGGAACTGTCCGAACAGGTTTGCAATGATCTTGCCGTCCGGCTGCTGGCCTGTCAGCTGGGCCATCCCCAGCAGGTTTTCGAGCCCGCCCATGAACTGCGAGCTTCTCATGGTGATTTGTCGGTAATCGTTCTTTGCGTCCGGCCATTTCTCGAACACATGGTAGGCCAGCCCGCCGGCCACGCCGAAGCAGTTCACCTGGTGCGCGATGATGGTTTCCTCTGCGTCGAGCAGGCTGCCCTGTTTTATCCGGATCATGGTTTGATTTCCTCCATTCCCGTGATCTCGATCTCCACCCGGGGGCGCTGCCGGTCAAGCAGCACCCGGCTGCCGTCATGGCCGGCCACCACCGCCGCGCAGTCGTCGGCCAGGACCCCAGCTTTCACCAGGATGTCGCAGGTGGCCTCCAGCAGGTTCACCAGGTCCACCCGGCGGCGGTTGGGCATATAGTAGACGCACTTCAGATTTACCGCCGCCGCCACCGGCTGGCGGGGCGGGTGGATCTGCCGCAGGCAGTCCTTTTCATACTGGGCGTAGGCCGCGCTGGGCACCAGGAAGGGCTGGCCGCCCCGGCCCTTGAAAATCCGCTGGCTGTTTTTCTTGGTGCGGGGGGCACCCAGCAGGGTGTATGTAAGCATCGGGTCACCCATGATCCGAGACCTCCTTTATCTTCTCCATGGCTGCCTCGGCTTCGGTTGATGTTTTGAATATTGTCTGGTCAACTGCAGACTCATCAAACGCGATGTGACCACAATCATACAGAAGTCGTTTTACTTTGAGCTCGAAAACGTCGGTGCCGTTGGTCTGCCAGGCGCGATCTCCAACGCGAAAGGCCGGCGCAGGGCGGCGGTTCTCCTGCAGAGCCTCGGGGACATCATCAGCCGGAACAGTGACACCATGATCCAGCAAGTAGTCTGTCAGCCACTCGGTAAAGCTCCCGGTCTCAGGGTCTGTCCGCTTCGCATCGATTATCAGGTGAATCAATTTTGCTCTTTCTTTGGCTTTGTCCATTCTCTCACTCCTTTCGTTTGTGCCGCCGGGGCCGGGTGAGGGCGTCAGCCAGGAAATCGTTGCCGCTGGGCTGGGGCCGGTCCACCCGCTTGTCCGATCCGGCGGGGCGGCGCCCAGCCTGCCAGTCGGACAGGGTCAGCTGGCCCGCTGCTGCGGCCTGGTCCAGAATCCGGCGGGTGTAGGCCAGGGGACACTTGGCCGCATGGGCTGCCGTCTCCCGGATGGCTTCCAGGATCAGGGCGTCCTCCATGCCGGCTTTCCTGTATCCAGCAAAGGCCTCCCGGACCGCTGCGCCTCCCGTGTAGCCGCAGTCAGTCCAAAAACATTCGGGGGAGGGCGTCATCGTCGTCATCCCCGGCGGCCCCGCCCCGGAAGAAGACGAAGTCTTCCCAGGAACAGGTACAGGAACAGGTACAGGTACAGCCGGTTTTGCCGCTTTGGTTTCGGCAAAAGCGGCATTTGCCGGATTTGCCGCCCTTTGCCGCTCTCTGCCATTGGTCACCCGGGCGCCCCGGCGGCCTGCTTCCCGGCGCTTTTCCTTGGTATCGGCCCACTTTTCCAGGTTGTTGTCCAGCCGCAGCCGGATGAACTCCCAGGCCATGGCGGCTGCCGGGCTGTCAAAGGCCTGGGGTCTGCCGGTCTCGGTGTAGTTGAGAATCCCCAAAAACAGGCGGCCCACATCCTCCAGCGGCAGGCCCTTCAAGGGCCCTGCCCAGTCGGTATACAGCAGAACGCTCTTGCTTTTTTCCATGGGGGCCTCCATCGGGTCAGACCTTGCCGACCGCAAAATCATCCATCTGGGTTTGGGCTCTCTCCGGTTCGTTCAGAATGAAGTCGCCGCTTTCGGCGTCGGTTTCCAGGCAGAACTCGTCGTCGATGGTGCCGGTGAGGTCCAGCTTCTGGGTGGTGGAGCCCGAAACCTTGTGTTCAAAGAGGGGGGCTACATACAGCACCCCGAAATCGTTGGGCCGGGTTTCCAGGGTGATCTTGATCTTGCCGGTGACAGAGCCCTCCGGGCTGCTGTTCTTCACCATCTTGGTAAGGGTGTCCTTCAGGACAGCGTCGAAATCCGACTTGAACTTCTCAAAGACGGGGCCGTCCAGGCAGACTTTCATGTTGTGTTCCATGCCAATCTCCTTTCAGAGTCATCAGAAGGGGGTGTCGTCCGACACTTCCACAAAGCCTTCGCCGTCGGAGCCGGCGGGCTTCTGCTCCACCGGCACCCGGGCGGCAATGCCCTTCACCCAGGCGGCCACCGGCTTGACGGCGGCGATCTGGTCGGGGGTCAGGTCCCCGGCCTTGGAGAAGGTGCAGGCGGAATAGGTGATGCCGTCGGCGTTCTTTTCCTTTTTCAGCTTGATGCTGGTGATCACGTCGGTGCTGCGCTTGCCCTTCATAATCAGCCGCTTGGCCAGGTAATCCTTGAAGGCCCGCAGGCTGGTGGGGGGCAGGGTCAGCAGGATGGGCAGAGGCTCGTTTTCCCGCAGCAGGTAGACCCGGTGGGTGTTCTTGCAGGCCTTGCTGTTCCCCCGGCCGCTGCCGAACTGGTTGTAGGGGCAGGAGGCGCAGTCCAGGACTTCGCCGGTTTTGGCGTTGAAGCCGTGGTGGCCGTCGGGGCTGCTGCAGTCGGGCAGGCCGCCGGCGCCGTCGAAATCCCGCTCCCAGTAGACGTTCACCGGATGGTGATGGACGATCACGCCGGTGAGGGTCTGGACCGTCTCGGGGTTGTCGGGGTCATCCCCCGACAGCTCAAAGGCCAGGCCACCGCCGCTGGGAATCTTGACGGCGTCAAAGGGCACCTGGCCCATGCCGTCCAGTTCCTCGGTGAGCATCTGGGAGAGTTCGGCGGACATGGGGACGATTGCGAAGGTTTCGGGTTTGGTCAAATTGGCAGCCATGATGGTTTCCTCCTTTTATTTGTGAATGGTTCTGGCTTTGCGCCGGGTGACATCGTTGAAGGTGTATACGTTGACAAGGCCCTCGAAGGCCTGGGGCAGCTGATCCTCGTTCTCCTCGGCCAGGGTGCTCATGGCCCCCTGGAGGCTCTGGGCGTTGACCGTCTCCCGGATCAGAGCCCCCAGGCCGTAGTCCCGCAGGGCGTCCATCAGGGCTTCATCCTGCCCGGCGGCCTTGCTGTATTTGGTTTTGGGGGTCAGGGTGTAGCTGTAGCCGCCCCGGATGATCTGCTGGGTCTCGCTCTCCACCATGCTGTCGGCCAGGGCGTTGCGGGCGGCCTCGATGGCCTGGTTATTTGCCTTGACGGCCTGGGCCAGCTGTTCCTTTTGATCCAGCAGATCCCGGTATGCGTCCAGCTGTTCCATCATTGTCATGATTTGTTTCCTCCTTGAAAATAGTCCTGCCAGCTGTCCACGATGGTGCGGGCAAGGTCTTCCTTGTGTTCCAGGGCGTCCAGCACCCGGTCGTCGATGGTGTCCTCGGCCAGCAGGTGGATGTAGGTGACGGGGTGTGCCTGGCCGATCCGGTGAATCCGGGCCAGGGCCTGGGCGTAGTTGGCGTAGTTGAAGTCCAGGCTGTAGAACACCGCAGCGCTGGCGGCGTGAAGGGTGATGCCCAGCCCGGCGGTCTGGATCTGGGCCACAAAGACCAGGGTGTCGGGATTCTGCTGAAAGTCCTCCACCACCGCCCCCCGCTGCTCCATGGGGACGGTGCCGTCGATGACATCATACCGGATGCCCCGCTGTGCCAGCAGGCCGCAGATGGCGCTGATCTCGGCCCGGAACCGGGCAAAGATCACCAGCTTGTGTCCGCCCTCCTGGACGTAGTCCTCCAGGAGATCGGCCAGGGCGTCCAGCTTGGCGGCGCTGACCGGTCGGGGCTCGTCGGCCTCGTCCTCCTGGACAAAGCCGCCGGTCAGCTGCATCAGGCGCAGCAGCCGGGTCAGGACGGTGGCTGCCGTGATGTGGCCGCCGCTTTCCAGCTGGGTGCGGCTGGACCGGGCAATCCCGGCATAGAGCCGGCGGGCCTCGGGTTCCAGCCGGACATACCGGCGGACAAAGGTCTCGGCTGGCAGGTCCAGACACTGGGCTTTGGTGACCCGCAGGGCAATGGCGTGCTCCTTTTTCACCAGCTCGTCCATGTGCTGGTAGCCGGTGATTTCGTGGCCGCCGTACCCTCCCAGCCGGCAGTACCGGCTGCGGAACACATAGAAGTTGGTGCCGAAAACCGCCGGGTCCAGAAAGCGGTACTGGCTGTACAAGTCAATGGCGCTGTTCTGCACCGGCGTGCCGCTGAGAATCAGCCGGAACCGGGCGGCATCACCCAGCTTCTGGACCGCTTTGGACTGGGCGGCCCTGGGGTTCTTGATGCGCTGGCTTTCGTCGCAGAGAATCAGGTCGGCGCCGTAGTCCTGCAGGGCTTCCAGGATGCCATCCCGGTGGGTGGCCTCGTAGTTGATGACGGCGATCATGAGCCGCCGGGCGGGTTGGGGGAAGCTGGTCAGCTGCTGCAGATCTTCCAGCCGCTTTCCCTTTTCCCCCAGCAGGACGCGGGCCTCGAAGGGAAAGGCGGAGAAGGCTTCCAGGTCGTGGGGCCAGACGCTGCACACGCTGGCGGGGGCCACCACCAGCACCCGGGAAATCTCCCGGCGGTTGAACAGCGCCCCCATGATGGCGATGGCGGTCAGGGTCTTGCCGCAGCCCATCTCAAACAGCAGGCCGAACCCGGCGGACCGCCTGCCCGAAAACTGGAGCATGGCCATGTTGGCGGCCCGGATCTGGTGGGCGTAGAGGTCGGCCTTCACGGGGTAGGGGACAAGAGGAACCGGATGGGCGGCGCTTCGCTCGCCCTCGATGCGGCGGGCTATGTAGTCCAGCTGCCGGCGCTCCTTTTCGATGAAGTCGGGCAGCCGGAAGATGGTGGCCAGGGCGTTCAGCAGGTCCAGGCTGACGGGGGCGGAATAGGTCTGCCGGGCCCGGTCCCACCGGAGCATCCTGATGTCTTTGAGCTTTTCCATCCGGGCCGGCTCGATCTGGGCCAGGATGACCCGGCCTTCCTTCATGGCGATTTTCAAGGCTGGTCCTCCTCCGGCTGATCCTCGACGGGGTCGAGGTCAAAATAGTAATCGTCGGGCGGCTCCAGACTGGCATTGTAAGCGCGGGCCAGTGCGGCATCCTGGGCAGCGTACAGAGATTCAGAATAGCTCATGGGGTCTCCTTTCTTTTGGCGGCCTGATACCAGGGACAGGCATCCCGATGGATGCACCAGTGGCACTCGGAAAGGCGGGGCTTCATCTGGCCGCAGAGGCGCTTCTCCACAATGGTTTGGAGAGACTTGGATTTTCGGCTCATGTGCTCTCCTTTCCGCTGGGCCAGGTGCCGAATTCCAGGGCCTCGCTCAGCTTGTCCCGCAGGGACTCAAAGGGTTCCACAGCCGCCTCGAATACCTCATAGGGCAGGGCGTCCAGCGCTTCAAACTGGGTTCGGAGGATGCTCTCCACCATGTCGGCGATCTGCCGGGAGGCAGACACCTCGGCGGATTCGCTCCCCGTCTGGCTGGCTTCCAGCTCCCGGACCCGCTCCCGCAGGGCGGCGGCTTCGGCCTGGGCCTGGTCCAGCTTATCCTGCACTGGCTTGGCGCCCTCAGCCCGCCAGCGGGCGATGTCGTCGGGGTCGGCGCCCTTCACCTCGATGGGCCGGGCTTCCAGTTACTGTACCCGGGCGGCGCTGGTCTGCGCTTCCTGCCGAGATGCGTTCAGGGCTTTGGTCAGGCTCTGGACTCGGCCTTCCAGCCGTTGCTGATCGGATGCACGGCGCTCCGCTTCTGCCTTGTAGCGCATGGCGGCCGCGTTGGCGTCTTCCTGTTCCTTGCGGTCCAGTTCAGCCTCATGCTGGACGCGGGCCAGCTCTGCTTCCTTGGCCTTGAGCCGGGCCAGCAGTTCCTGGTACTGTCTGTGGGTGGTGATGTCCCCATCCTTGACCCCCTGCACCAGCTGGGCCGGGGCGGATGGCTTGGCCGCCGCATACAGCAGGGAAGGGCTGGCGGCTTCCAGCACCGCCTGTTCCTCGGGGGTGGCGCCGTTCAGCAGGCCGGCCACCTGGAGGAGCTTATAAGCCGTGGTTTTACCCATGCCTACGGATTCACACCACAGGCGGAAGGTGTCGTCCCCACGATTTCCGTGTTTGGAGTTGTCCACTTGGTGGACGACTCCCCCACACAGCGCATCGTGGGCAATGTACACCGCCTGGGCCAGCCTGGCGACGTAGTCCCGGCGGGCTTCGCAGATTTCACGCTCGGCCCAGTGCAGAGCGTCCACCGTGGGCAGGTCCAGCCCGCTGTAATCAAATCCAGCCGTAGCGGTTGCGGACGCACTGTCCGCACAAGCCAAAGGCGCGGCAGTGCCACAGTCCACAGGGGAGCAGGGGGCCGACGGTGAGGCTTGGGTGGACTCGCTCGATAATTTGTGGATCGATGCGGCGGCATCCGCCGCGCTCACCGAGATGGTCGAGGTTTCCGCCGTGTGCGTTGCAGCAGGGACGGCCGCAGTCACAGCAGCAGCCGCATTCCGGGCAGGTTCGGGATTGCATGGGGCGGATTCCTCCTTGATCAGGCCGTTCTCGCGGCAGAATTTGATAAACTTGGACCAGGTGAAGTCCGTGAAGTCCTCGCCTCTCGGGCTCAGCTTGACCCCTCGCGGGGAACACTGAAAATCGCCCAGCTCTAAGCCTCCGTGGAAAAAGTAGCTTTTCCCCAGCGCCTGGCGGCAGCCCTCTGCAGTGAGCTCGCCTTTGAAATGCTTCACGGCGCTCAGCACATCCTCCGCCAGCTTGATGGTGTTGTTTGTTGCCATTCTTGCAAATTCCTCCATTTCTGTTACAATGAAGGTGAGCGCTTCCAACTGCTCACCTTTTGGCCCTGCCCGAACTGGTCCTTCGGGTGGGGCCGCTTTGTTTACGGGCGGATGCTGTCCACCACATGGGCCAGGGCGCACATCTGCCGGATGTACCAGGCGGCCAGCGCCAGCAGCACAGCGGCCAGCAGGGCTGCGCCGAACTTGCAGAGTGCTTTCATGCGCTGTACCTCCGGGAACGGTCGATCTTGCGGACCGGTACCCGCTGCCAATCCTTGAGGTCGGCGGCCAACTCTCTGTCCAGCGCTTCGCCCAGGCCGATCAGCAGGACGCTGGCGCAGACAAAACCGAAACAGACCAGGGCGTACAGCCACCAGGGGCCGAGGGATTCGGCGATGCCTCCCAGAGCCAGCAGCGCCGGCACCAGCATACCAAGGCTCGCCGTCCTGACCGCCAGGATGACCGCCTTTCGGGCGTAAAAATGTTTCATGGGGTGCTCCTTTCACTCGTTCATTTCCGCCAGCTGGCGGGCGAAGCTGATGGTCTTGATCCGCAGGCCGCCTTTGGCGCCGATCCAGCCGGCCGGCATAACCTTTTTCACCGTCTCGGGCTTTTTGAAGTTCAGCTCCCGGCAGGCGTCCTGCATGGTCATGGTCTGGCCGTAGCGGCCGCTCAGCTCGTGGTAAATAGCGGCGGTGTCGTCGCGTTTCATGGCTCACTCCTCCTCGGTGGCCGCCAGTGCCTCGGCCCGGGCGGCTGCGCTGCAGTCCTCGCAATAGACGTTGGTCCCGCACAGATCCACATCCCCATCCGCAAAGACCTCGGTCAGGTCCACCGCGTGCAGGGTGCCGCACCGCGGACAGAAGGTGTAGATGCGGTCGGGGTCGATGGGCAGCAGCTTGCGTTTGTGCAACAGGTAAAACATGGTCACAGCTCCTTTCACAGTTCCGCCAGAATCTCCCGCAGCTTGTCCACCACGCACTCCTTGTAGCGGAAACTGGGTACCTCTTTGCTGGAATACGGGCTCTTGTCGTGCATCCACTTGCCGTACTGGTCGGTCTTGAGGTTGTACCTGTTGGTCAGCTTGCCGACAAGGTTGCCGCTGATGCCCAGCTTGGCGCCTACCTCCCCCGCGCTCATAAGCCGTTCGCCGGCCTCCGGCAGGGGCAGCAGATACTCGCCCGAAAGGCTCCGTGTGGCGTGGGCGTTCAGCACCTGCTCGTAGGTGGTGCCCTTGTACCGCTTGGCCAGCTCGGTATAGATGCGGGCCTCCTGGATCTGCGCATTCCGCCGCCGGGTCTCGGCCATCATCTGCTGATAACTGGTCATGGGCTTGGCAGTGTACCCGCCGGTCTTGCGGATGCTGGGCAGCACCTCGCTTGTCACCCAGCGGCGGAACTTGCGGGCCGTCGGCAGCTTGCTCGACAGCACCAGGCTGTACAGCCCGGATTCGTTGATGATGGTCATGCCTCGGTTGGGGATGTCTAAGGTGGCGATTTGCCCCCTTTGGATAATCTGCTTGTCCTCATCGTCTACATGATCGGCCAAAGCAGATTTGGTGTCACTGTACCCCAGCGCCTGGGCCACGTCCTTTCCCACCAGCCAGGGCTCGCCGTCCAGCTCGACGGTGCGGATGGAGCCAAATTCGGGGTTTTCAAATACGGTCAGGTTGTTCATTTGGTGGTGTCCTCCTTGTGTTCGGGTTCCTGTTCGGCCTGGGTGGCCTTCTTGGTCCAGTAGCGTTCCTGCTGGGCCTTGATCTTCTCAGGGTTCTTTTTGGCCCACGCGCGCTTGTAGGCCCGGCGGGCTGCTTTCGCTTTTTCGTCCATTGGGTGTCCTTTTGCCTCCTTTTGTGGTAGAATGGGGAAAAAGAAAGGGATGTGGACTTGTGGCAGATATTGAACTTACAAATGATGCAAAGGTGTTGCTTTCCAAAATATATGAGATTTACAAAACGCGTCGAGAAAGAGGGCTTTCTATTGATGATGCAAAGCGGTTTCAAGTCGGAAAACTGCGTGAAATCGCAGGGGAATTGGGATGGTGTTTAGGGTATATCTGAAAACTCAAAAACGCCCAAAAAAGTGTTAAAAAGACAAGAAAAAGACAC
>OVXI01000067.1_pt1 | contig 27646 bp, 23 predicted proteins | sample 1732031 | NCBI WGS metagenome assembly OVXI01 (sample SAMEA4545821, study PRJEB24839) | metagenome | biome: chicken; feature: ceca content | place: Italy | collected 2013-05 | reverse complement strand
CCCTCCACGACAGTGGCCACCTGCAAGTGAAAATTGCCTGTAGCCGGGTGCCTGATCAACTGCGGGAAGAGTGGGTAGACCAGGTACAGCAATTCTTCTATCTGGACTATCCGGTGGAGTGCGCAGACCTGACCCTCTCAGTGGCCTGTCACACCGGACCCGGTGTGCTGGGCGTGGGGGCGGTACGTGTATAAAGAATGCGAAAAAGCGGCGGAGCATGAGCTCCGCCGCTTCTATCTTTTATAGGGTCGTGGTGTACCGTAAATCCACGCACACGGTGTCGTGGGGGAAGGGGATATCCTGATGGGTGCCGTCCCAAGAAAAGCCGTGGCGGGCATAAAAACGCCGAGCGCCTTGGTTTTCCCGAAGTACAAACACATAGGCCTGCTGGAAGCCGTCCGCTTTCAGCTGCTCCTTGGCCCGGTCCATCAGCAGGCTGCCGTACCCTTTGCCAGTTTCCTGGGGATGGGTATAGAAGGAGATGACTTCTCCCCAGCCCTCATAGCCAGAGGCGTCAAAGTGCACCTGCATGCCTCCGCCGTGGTTCTGATTGCCAATGCGGGCAGGCCCGCAGGTGATGCAGCCCACAGGGGTGTCGTCCCGATAGAGGAGAAACCCGTGGTGGCGAGGGGTTCTGGCGTAGTCGGCAAAGGTGTCCACCCAGCGGGTGGGGGTGATGTGCTCTTCCATCCAGTCCAGAGGCACCGCCTCCTGATAGGCGGCCCACCAGCCCAGAGCGTGGATTTCGCTCATGGCGGCGAAGTGAGCCGGGGTGGACGCCTCTACAATGGTGAGCTGTGGCATGGGAATCGGCTCCTTTTAGTGGGCGGCGCCCACCAGGTCCTGCTCCGCCTTCTGCTGGGCCTCCTGCTTGGCAATCTGGCGGGCGTTGGCCAGCATCAGCTTGATGCGGTTCTCCTGGTTGATCTTGGTGGCGCCGGGGTCGTAGTCGATGGCCACGATGTTGGAGAAGGGGTAGTCGTCCTTGAGCTTGCGGATCATGCCCTTGCCCACGATGTGGTTGGGCAGGCAGCCGAAGGGCTGGGCGCAGACGATGTTGGGATAGCCGCCCTGCACCAGCTCGATCATCTCGGCGGTCAGCAGCCAGCCCTCCCCCATCTTGGCCCCCAGGGAGATGACCCCTTTGGGCTTTTCGATCAGCTCCTTAAAGGGGCCGGGGGCGTAAAAGCCCGCGTTGGATATGGCCTTGAGCATGGCCCGCTCGATGCCGTCCAGCCAGTCCAGCAGGCGGTCGGAGCCAAACTTGAGGGCCCCGTTGCCGCCGTAGAGGACGTAGTCCTCCCCCATGTTGAAGATGCAGTACTGGCAAAAGCCCATCAGGCCGGGGAAATTGACCTCGCACCCCTCCGACTCCAGGAACTTCTGCAGGTCGTTGTTGCCCAGGGGGCTGTATTTGACGTAGATCTCGCCCACGACGCCCACCTTGACCTTGGGCACCCGGGTCTTGGGGATGACGGCAAACTCCCGGGCGATGAGGGGGAAGGTGTGCTTCATTTCCCGGGCCGTGTAGCCCTTGCCGGCCAGCAGGGCCCGGCCCAGCCGGCCGATCCAGGTGTCCACCAGGCGGTCGGCGTCGCCGGGGTGGTCCTCGTAGGGGGCGATCTGGTTGCGCAGGGCGCACAGCATATCCCCGTAGAAGATGCAGGCCACCGCCTGCCGCAGCAGGGGCAGGTCCATCTGGAAGCCGCTGTCCTTCTCCAGGCCGGAAAAGTTCAGGCTGGCCACCGGGATCTGGGGGTAGCCCGCCTTGACCAGGGCCTTGCGCAACAGGTGGATGTAGTTGGACGCGCGGCAGCCGCCGCCGGTCTGGGTGATCAGCAGGGCGGTATGGTCCAGGTCGTACCGGCCGCTGTTCAGCGCGTCGATGAACTGGCCGATGACCAGCAGCGCCGGGTAGCAGGTGTCGTTGTGGACGTATTTCAGGCCCAGCTGGGCCACCGCGCTGCCGCAGTTGCCCAGGATCTCGCACTTGTAGCCCTCGTGCTCCAGCGCGTATTTGAGCAGCCGGAACTGGGTCACCGCCATGTTGGGGATGAGGATGGTATGGGTCTTCTTCATCTCCTTGGTGAATTTGGGGTAATGGTATTCCACAGTTGCCCTCCTCTCATCAGCGGACGGCGGCGGGCTGGGCCGGCTGTTCCGCTTTGTGTTCGGCCTGCTTTTCCCGGGCCAGCTCGTCCCGCTCGTCCAGCGCTGCGAACAGGCTGCGCAGCCGGATGTTCACCGCGCCCAGGTTGGTGATCTCGTCGATCTTGAGCTGGGTGTACAGCTTGTTGCCCGCCTGCAGGATCTCGCGGGTCTCGTCGGTGGTGATGGCGTCCACGCCGCACCCGAAGCTGACCAGCTGCACCAGGTCCATATCAGGCTGGGCGGTGCAGTATTGGGCCGCGGCGTACAGCCGGCTGTGGTAGGTCCACTGGTTCAGGACGCTGGTGGGGAATTTTTCCACCCGGTCCGAGATGCTGTCCTCGGTGATGACCGCCGCGCCGTGCCGGACGATCAGCCGGTCGATGCCGTGGTTGACCTCGGGGTCCACATGATAGGGCCGCCCCGCCAGCACGATGATCCGCTTGCCCTGGCGGCGGGCCTCGGTGATGATCTCGCCGCCCCTGGCGCGGATCTTGGCCATGTGGCTAGCGTATTCGGCGTAGGCCGCGTCCGCCGCCTCCTGGACCTCCCGCTGGGAGATGCCGCCGAAGTACCTGGGCAGGATCTCTTTGGCCATCTTGCGCACAAAGTCCTTGGGGCGGTGGATGCCGATGTAGTCACAGATAAACTTCTTGCCCTCCAGCTCGGGGCAGTTGCCCAGCAGCACCTCGGGGTAATAGGCGACCACCGGGCAGTTGTAGTGGTTGTCCCCCAGGCCCTCGTCGATGTTGTAGGTCAGGCAGGGGTAGAAGATGGCGTCCAGCTGCATGGCGGCCAGGGCCTTGATGTGCCCGTGGCTGAGCTTGGCCGGGAAGCAGGCGGTGTCGCTGGGGATGGTGGCCTGGCCGGCGAGGTACAGCCCCCGGCTGGACACCGGGCTGACGTGGACCGCAAAGCCCAGCCTGGTCCAGAATGCGTGCCAGAAGGGCAGCAGCTCGTAAAAGTTGAGGCACAGGGGGATGCCGATGGAGCCCCGCTTGCCGGGCACCGGCTTGTAGGCGGCCAGCAGCTCCTGCTTGTAGGCATAGAGGTTGAGGGAGTTGTCCTCGCTCTTGCCGGTGACAGGCTTGTCGCAGCGGTTGCCCGAAATGTACTTGCGGCCGTCGGCAAAGGTGTTGACGGTCAGCTGGCAGTGGTTGCCGCAGGCGCCGCACTTGACGCTGACCACCTTCTGGCTGAAGGCCTCCAGCTCCTGCTGGTCCATCATGGAGGAGCGGCTCTGCCCCGCCTTGTGGCTGCGGCGCAGGCCGAACAGGGCCGCGCCGTAGGCGCCCATCAGGCCGGCGATGTCGGGGCGGATGACCTCCACCCCCATCTCCTTTTCAAAGGCGCGCAGGACGGCCTCGTTGTAGAAGGTGCCGCCCTGGACCACGATCTTGCGGCCCAGCTCTTCGGGGCTGGAGGCGCGGATGACCTTGTACAGGGCGTTTTTGACCACGCTGATGGACAGGCCGGCGCTGATGTTCTCGATGCTGGCGCCGTCTTTCTGGGCCTGCTTGACCGAGCTGTTCATAAAGACGGTGCAGCGGCTGCCCAGGTCCACCGGGCGGTCGGCAAACAGGCCCAGCGCGGCAAACTCCTTGACGTCGTAGCCCAACGCCTGGGCAAAGGTCTGCAGGAAGCTGCCGCAGCCCGAAGAACAGGCCTCGTTTAAAAAGATGTTGCTGATGGCCCCGTCCTCAATCTTGAAGCACTTCATGTCCTGGCCGCCGATGTCGATGATGAAATCCACGTCGGGCATGAAATACTTGGCGGCGGTGAAGTGGGCCACCGTCTCCACCAGGCCGTAATCGCAGCGGAAGGCGTTTTTGACCAGGTCCTCGCCGTAGCCGGTGGTGGTCACGCTGGCCACCTGCAGGCCGGGGTGGCCGCGGTAGATCTTCAGCAGCTGGTCCCGGATCAGGGGCAGCGGGTTGCCCAGATTGGGCTGGTAGTTGGTGTAGAGGATGCGGCTCTGCTCGTCCACCACCACCAGCTTGACGGTGGTGGAGCCCGAGTCGATGCCGATGTGGACCGGCCCGCACTGGGCCCCGAAGGGGACGCAGGGCACGCTGTGGGACATATGCCGGGCGTGGAACGCCTCGTACTCCTCCCGGCTGGCAAAGAGGGGCGGCTCGCTGGCATAGGTGGCGGTGGCGGCGTAGCGGTCCAGGGCCGAGGCCACCTCGGACAGGCAAAACGCCTTGTCGGCGTAGAGGGCCGCGCCCAGCGCCACGTACAGCAGGCTGTGCTCGGGGCACTTGCCGGTGACCCCCAGCGCCTCGTCAAAGCTCTGGCGCAGCACCGAGCTGAAGGTCAGCGGCCCGCCCAGGTACAGGATGTTGCCCTGGATGGGGCGGCCCTGGGCCAGGCCGGCGATGGTCTGGCTGACCACCGCCTTGTAGATGCTGGCGGCGATGTCCTCGGCCCGGGCGCCCTGGTTGATGAGGGGCTGCACGTCGCTCTTGGCGAACACGCCGCAGCGGGAGGCGATGGTGTAGGTGCGCTGGGCTCCCTCCGCCGCACGGTTCATCTCGTCGGCGCTCATCTTCAGCAGGGTGGCCATCTGGTCGATGAAGGCGCCGGTGCCGCCGGCGCAGCTGCCGTTCATCCGCACCTCGGTGCCGCCGGTGAGGAAGAGGATCTTGGCGTCCTCGCCTCCCAGCTCGATCACGCAGTCGGTCTCAGGCACGAACCGTTTGACTGCCACCCGGGTGGAGAAAACTTCCTGCACAAAGGGCACGCCGCAGCTTTCGGCCAGGCCCATGCCCGCCGAGCCGGAAATGCTCAGCAGCGCCTGGGCGCCGTGGAGATACTCGCTGTCGATCCGGCGCAGCAGCTCCTGCGCCTTTTCCAAAATATGGCTGTAATGACGCTCATAGGTCGAATACAGCAGGTTTTCCTGTTCATCCAGCACGGCGCATTTGATGGTCGTGCTGCCAATATCAAGACCAACTCTCAAGTTTTGATCCTCCTGCAAGGAAATGGTCCGGCAGGGCCTCAGGATGCAGCAGAAAGCGCCCCAGCGCTGTCCCATTCTGCCCAAAAAGCGCTCCTGCACGTCGCGCCTGCATCTTCCGGGGAACGGTCCAGCCTGTTTGCTGTTCCCGATACGCCCTGACACGCCCTGCCGGCTGTCGCAAAATTGTTGGATGGCAAACAGTATCATTTGTTCACATACGGTTTCATTATATCGTATTTTTTCACGATATGCAATCCACCGCCTCTATTTTACACGAAAAAAACAGTTTATCTGGCAACAAAAAGCAAACATTCTGTGAATGACGCCCGTTCCGGCGGGATTTTTGGGGCAAAATGCTTGCGTTTTCGGCCCGGATGCAGTATCCTAGAGGCAGTTCTCCTTCCGCCGGCCCCGATGCCGACACATTTCACCACATTTTAAGCGTTGCATCAAGAGGGGCATCTCATTAAAATAAAAGTAAAGTTCTTTAAATTTTCATTTCGTCACGCATGATCGTGCGGCAGATCGAAACAATGGTTATTTGCGGGAGGAGAATGTGAACCATGATAGCACACGCGTCATTGACCAGGGAATTTTCTGCCATCGAGCCGTTGCAGCGGCCTTACCTGCTGACATATGAGTTGGACGAGGCGGACGGCGGCTGCCGGCTGACCTTGTCCCGCACAGGCGAAACGGCCTGCCGCGACAGCCTGGTCCTGGATGCGCCGCCCCTGTTCTGCTACTCGGTCCTGCGTTACCTGTACGAAAATGCGGTCCAGCCGGAAATTTGGCGGGACGTGGTGGCCGAGTGTTATCCTGCGGCTGCGCGGCCGGCCGGAAAGGGCGTGCTGCCGGGTGAATGACGCATCGTACAGCGGCCGGCCGTGGGTGGCCATTGCCAGTTACGACCCGCGCTTTTTCCGCATCTGCGAACATTACCTTGCCTGCCTGGACGGCGGCGCCATCCGGTGCGAGACGTTTCAGTCCGGGCAGGAGCTGCTGGCCCGGCTGGAACAGGGGGCTGCCTGCCAGGCGCTTTTGCTGGACAACGCCCTGGCCGATATGGACACCCTGACCTTCTGCCACCGCCTGCAGCAGCTGGACCCCGGCTGCCGCCCCGCTCTGCTGCTGGCGCTGACCTGCGACGTGCGGGAGCTGGACAGCCTTTTCCGGCCGGAAAACGGCGTGCGCCCCTGCGCGCCCCGGCTGTCCAGCCTGAGCAGCCTGCTGCTGGACCTGAAATCCCTGCTGGCCAGCAGCCCACGGCCCAACGCCGGCTCGGTCAACCGCCTGCTTGCCAGCTGGGGCGCGCCCTCCCAGATGGTGGGCGTGGTCTATCTGCGGGAGTCGGTCTGCCTGGCGCTGCAGTACGACAGCCACTTTGCCATCCGCAAGGACATCCTGCAGGAGGTGGGCGACTGGCACACCATCACCGACGAGGCGGTGGACAGCGGCATCCGCCGCCTGATTGACGCCCTCGACCGGAAAAAAGCGCCTGCGTGGCTGAGCTTCCGGCAGAGGCACCACCTGCCCCAGGGCAGCAAACTGACCACCGGTACATTCATCTACGAGGTCCGGGACGAGCTGCTGTCGCCGCCCCCGGCCCCCAACGCACCATCGGAAGGAGAACCACAGCCCGATGAACGAGAGCCCCAGCCTGCCGCATGCGTATGACGGACAGGCCCATGCAGATCCCGATGCGCTCCAAAAGGATCTTCTGGAGCGGTTTCCTGCATACGCATTCGAGAGCGAATGCCAGCGCTCGCTGGACATGATCGCCCTGTGCCAGCGGTATCTGTCGCACCTTGCGCAGGACCGGGACGGCCCCGAAGCGGACGAGATGCGCCAGACTCTCAGCGACCTGGCGGTGGCCGCCAACCGGCTGGACCGGAACCTGAGCAGCCTGACTTCCCTGCTGCGCTGCGCCCAGCAGACCGAAGCGCCCCAGTGGGAGCCCGTGGAGCTGTGCGCCTTTGCCCAGACCCTTTGCGCCGAGCAGGAGCTGCTGCAAAAGGCCCTGGGGGTGCGGCTGGCGCTGGACTGCGGCGGGCTGGATGAGCTGACGGTCCAGGCGGACCGCCGCTATCTGACCCGCATCTGCCTCCACCTGATCTCCAACGCGGTGCGGGCCTGCACCCCGGGGGGCGGCCGGATCGACCTGACCCTCCGCGCCGACGGCCGGGGCGGGGCGGTGTTCTCGGTCACCGACACCGGCTGCGGCCTGCCGGACGGGACCCCGCGCAGCCAGCAGGAGAACCGCTCCCACTTTTTGGGCACCACCAAGAGCGGCCTGCTGCTCTGCCGCGAATACTGCCGGCTGGCCGGCTGGACCCTGGAACTGCGCCCCCGCGCCACGGGGCACGGCGTCGAAGCCCTGCTGACCCTGCCGGCCCGGCCCGCCTTCGGCCAGACGCCCGTCCTGCGACGAGAGCGACGCCCGCCGGGACGCCCGGCGCCTCTGGTTCGACCTTGCCTTTGAGCTGCAATGCCTGCCCGGGCTGGAGACCGTCCATTTCGAGCCGCCCCCTTCCCTGCGCCAGATCTGACACCTTCCAAAATCACCGACCCGCAAGCGCCCTCCTCGATAGGGCGCTTTTTGTATTGCTTGCATCGGGCGGGCGTTTCCGGTATAATGGAGGCAAACCAAATACGCGTGAAGATAAAAACACAGCCCCGGCCGGTAGTCCGGGCACAGGTCTCCTGTCAGTAACCCTCCTCCTCGGTCGTCCATTCTTCGCCGGAAAACGAGGAGTGTTTGCTATGCAAGAAAACGCGTGTTCCCTGACCGTGCTGTTTGACGCGCCCTTCTGGGTCGGCATCTACGAGCGCGTGTCCGGCGGGCAGCTGGAAGCCTGCCGCATCGTTTTTGGCGCCGAGCCAAAGGACTACGAAGTGTACGACTTCCTGCTGAAAAACTGGCATCGGCTGCGTTTCAGCCCGCCGGTGTCCGCCCCGCCGCCCGAAAGCCGCCGGCCGAACCCCAAGCGGATGCAGCGGGCGATCCGCAGCCAGCTGCAGACAGGCGCCGCCGGCACCAAAGCCCAGCAGGCCCTGCAGCTGCAGCGGGAGCAGAACAAGACCGAGCGGCAGCGCCGCACCCGCGCCCAGCGCGAAGCCGAGGCCCGGCGCCGGTTTGCCCTCCGGCAGGAAAAGAAAAAAGCCCGGCATCGCGGCCGGTGACTCCGCCGCCCCCATGACAAAAGCCCGCCCCACCGGTTTCCCGGCAGGGCGGGTCTTGTTATGCTGTGAGCCGGCCTCTGCCGCCGGATTCACATCCGGTCCGGGTCGGCCGCGCCGCAGGCTTCCCGCAGGCGCTGCTTCAGCAGCAGGTACCGCTGGTATTTTTCTTCTTTGGCAAAGTGGACCTGCCGGGACTGCTCCGGGTTGCCCTGGTAGCAGAGGACCTCCCCGCCGAACTGTTCGCTGGTCAGGTCAAAGACATGGCCGTCCACCACATTGTAGCAGTGGTAGTTCCCGCCGGGGCGCAGGATGCCGTACACCTGCCCGCCGAACAGGTCCTGCACCAGAAAAGCCGTGATGGAGCACTGGCCCAAAGTCCTGTTCTCCGGGGTCCAGCGGGCCCGGAGCCGGGGCGCGCAGGTCTCGGCGCACCAGATCTGCGACAACTTGCCGTACAGATCCAGCGGGGTGTCAATGCCCGGCCAGCTCCGGTCCACCGCAGGCACACCGGCCTCCTGCCAACCGTAAAAACGATACGCTTGCATGGTTTCCGCCTCCTTATCAGCCTCGCAAAAGCGTCTGCCGGCTGCCAGTATAACACACCAGGGCGCCGCAGGCAATGGCCCCGCCGGGCAAAGCGAGAAAGGCGCGCCGGCTGCGCCCGATTTTCCGTGCCCTGTTTTGTCCGGGGCGGGGCCTTGGGGGGTCAGCTCTCGATCCCATAGGTCCAGGTGCGGATGCCCCCAAACTCATAGATGCCGGTGTAGCCCAGCTCCGCCAGAGCTTTGGCCGCCTTTTTGCTGCGGCTGCCACTGCGGCAGTAGACCAGGACCGTCGTGTCCTTTTCCGGGATGACCCGGGCGGCGCTCTCCTCGCTGATGGAGCCCAGCGGCAGCAGGACCGCGCCGGGGATGTGGCCGCCGTCGTATTCGTCCTGTTCCCGCACGTCCAGGATCAGGACCTCCTGGGTGTCCATCATCTCCTTGGCCTTTTCCTGGCTGATCTCCTGGTAGGCCGCGCCCGGCGCCGCGCCGCCGCAGGTGGTCAGCATCAGCAGGGCGGAAAACAGCAGGGGCAGAATGCGCTTTTTCATGGGTGTTCCTCCTTTGCGGGCGGGCAGGCCTGCAGGGGCCTGCGCCGTTTGGCCCCCCGGGAGGCCGGCTGTGGGCCGCGCCGCCGGGGGGCGTTCTATCATCCTATGTCCTTATCATACCACAACGGCCTGTCCCCTGCCACCTTTCCCGCCCCGGACCGTGACCGGCTCACCCTGTAGCCGGCCCCTCAGCGGGCGCGGCGGTTGAACCTGGGGTCCTGGTAAAAGAGGCGCTTGGCCTCGTACATGCGGCGCTCGGCGTCCTCCAGCAGCGGCCCCAGGTCCCCTGCGGGGGCGGACGTCCAGGCCATGCCGGCGGATATATAGTAGCCCTTCTGCTTCAGCGCCTCCGTCGCGGCCTGGCAGCGGCGCTGGAGGTCCTGCCAGTCCTGGTCCACCGCAAAGACCACGAACTCGTCGCCGCCCACCCGGTAGGACCACCGGTCCCCAAAGCTCTGGCGGATCTGCCGGGCCACCTCCTGCAGCATTTGGTCCCCCGCCCGGTGCCCCTGGGTGTTGTTCAGCTCATGGAGGCCGTTGACGTCCACAAAGATGCAGCACAGTTCCTGCCGGCCTTCCGCTGCCAGGCGGGACAGGTCCTGCTGGTAGCGGTTGCGGTTGTATAGGCCGGTCAGCGCGTCCTCGGTCCCCTGCCGCTGCATCTCCTGGTAGGTCCGGGCGTTGTCCCACAGCTTGGCGTAGCTGAAGCCCACGCTGCGCAGCAGGGCCACGCAGTCTTTCCGCCCGGGCAGGCCGCTGGCCGCCAGGACCCCCCGCAGCGCGCCGCTGCCGTCCTCCACCGGGATGGCGGTCAGGTCCTTCATCTCCTCCGGAGCGCAGGGCAGGATCTCCCGCACCTCCTGCGGGCTGTGGGCCGTGATCTCGCCCCCGCCCCCGGCAAAGCGGTCCATCAGGGCCGGCGCGCTCTCCAGCAGGGCGGCGCCCAGCCCGGTCCGGCCATCCTGCTCCCAGAGGTAGCCCCCGGCCTCATCCCCCGCCATGGCGAACGCCACCCGCCGGGCGGCCAGCATCCGGCCGGTCACCTCCAGGGAGCGGACGATGTTCTCCCGGTGCTGGTGGGCGTCGAACAGCAGTTTTTCCACTTCGTAGATGTAGTTCAAGGCGTCCAGCTGGCGCTGCTTTTCGCCGGTCTGGCGCCGGACGTAGCCGATCATCCAGACGATGTAGGCCAAAAAGGCCAGCCCCTCGGCCGCCAGCATCTTGTTCAGCAGGCCGCGGATGTCCTGTGCCCGTGAGAACACCAGCTCTTCCGGCACCGACAGGGCTACCCGCCACCGGTTGACGCTCAGGGGCGTATAGTAGAAATAGAGGTACTCCCGGGTGGTGTTGGAGCGAAAGACCACAAAGTTGCTCTCCCCGTTCACCAGCCCCTGGCGCAGCTGCGCGTCGTTGTAGCCCTCCGCCATGGGGCGGCTGCCCAGGGCCCAGATGTTCCCGGGCTCTTCGCCGGTGTGCCAGGTGTCGATCAAAAAGTCGCCGGTGGCCCCGTCGATCAGGTACACCGCCGCCTGGCCGCCGTAGGGCTTATAGGGCAGCTCCTGCACCAGGCTGCCCAGCTCGATGACCCCGCAGAGCATCGCCACCGTCTCGCCCTGCCGGACCACCGGCACATAGTGCCGCACCACCTGGCCTTCTCCGTCCAGGTCCAGCTCCCGGTCCGAGATATGGGCCCCCAGGGCCGCCTCCTGCCGGAACGAAAGTTTGCCGGCGGCGCTGGTCCAAAGGCCGCCGGCGGTGACCACCTGGTCGCCGGGCAGCAGCACTTCCAGCCGGGAGAAAAAGGTCCCGGTGCCCTGGTACAGGGCAAGGAAATCTTCCCGTTCCCCCACCCCCATGGCCAGGAGCCGGGCCAGGAGGGTCAGTTTTTCCCGGTCGCTGTCCACCATCGCCTCGATGCTGCGGGCCATCTTGTCCGCCTCCTCGGCCAGGCGGTCGAAGCTGGCCTGCTCCTCCTGCCTGTTGACCCGCTCGGTGACCAGAAAGCCGGCCAGGCTCACCAGCAGCACCAGAACCACCGCCGCTGCCAGCGGTCCTCCCCAGTATCCTCTGTTTTTCCGCATAACGTTCTCCCCCGCACGTTGTTTTCTCCCATCATTGTACACATCCGGCATACGCCCTGTCAAGCGGGGCCGCCTGCCGTCCGGAACGCGGAGCGATCGGCTCTGGAAGTCGGGCCGTTCCTGTTGTATACTGGTAGAAAAACACGAGAGGAGCATCCCCTTATGAAGATCATCGACGCCCATGTCCATCTGGTGCAGTGCATTGCCGGCACCGGCGCGGGAGGCGAGCTGCGCAGCTGCGGGCAGGGCCGCGGAATGTACGCCGACGGCTCCACCTGCCAGCTGCTGCCGGCCGAATGGAACACCGACCAGGCCACCCCCGAGCGCATCCTGCAGGTCATGAACGAGAACGGCGTGGAGCGGGCCGTCCTGCTGCAGGGCGGATACCTCGGCTTTCAAAACCTGTACAGCTGGCAGGCCCAGCAAAAGTGGCCCGAGCGCTTTCTGGCCGCCGGGGCCTATGACCCCTGCAGCCGCAACCGCGACGGCATCGTCCGGCATCTGTTCGAGGAGCTGGGCCTGCGGGTGGTGAAATTCGAGGTCAGCACCGGCTCGGGGCTGATGGCCACCCACCCGGTCTTTGCCCTGGACGGAGACATGATGGAGCGGGAAGCCGCCTTTGCCGACGAGCACGGCCTGGTGTTCGTCCTGGATATTGGCAAGCTGGGCAGTCCCAGCAGCCAGGTCCAGGCGCTGCGCCGCCTCATCCAGCGCCACGCCGGGATGAAGTTCGTGGTCTGCCACCTGCTCGCCCCCAAGCAGACCCAGCTGCGTGAGATGGCCGACGGCCTGGCCACCCTGGCCCTGCCCAACGTCTGGTTCGACCTGGCCTCCCTGCAGCACAACGTCCGCCCCGACCAGCCGCCCTACCCGGTGACCCGGCGCTTCCTCGCCCGGGCGGCCGAGACGGTGGGGACCGACCGCCTTCTCTTCGGCACCGACACGCCCCAAAACCTCTGCCAGTTCCGTTATGCCGACCTCGTCGCCACCATCGCAGAGGACCCCGCCCTCGCCCGGGAGCAGAAGGAGGCCATCCTCTACCACAACGCCATGCGGGTATTCTGGGGAGAGTGACGGGGCTGCAAAGCGACCATGGCGCCGCCTGCAAAACCTGCGCCGACTTGCCGCCAGGCCAGGACGTCCCCCTGCAAAAATGCCTCCCTGTTCTCATAAGATGAAAACGAATGCGTTCATCCATGAGAGCAAGGAGGCCTTTGTATGCTGTTGGCTCTGCTTCAGTTTTTCTCGGCACAGTTCCTGTATCTGGCGCTTCATCTGGAATCGGGCAGCTTTCCGCGGCCGCTGACCCCCAAAGAGGAGGCTGCCGCTTTCGCGGCTCTGCGCGCCGGCGACCCGGCCGCACGGGAAACGATCATCCAGCATAACCTGCGCCTTGTGGCCCACATCGCCAAAAAATACTACGCCCTGCCCGGCGACCAGGACGACCTCATCAGCATCGGCACCATCGGCCTGATCAAAGCGGTCGGCACTTTCGACAGCACCCGCCGGGCCAGATTTTCCACCTATGCCAGCAGGTGCATTGAAAATGAGATCCGGATGCAGTTCCGGCGGGAGAAAAAGACCGGCCCGACGGTCTCCCTGCAGGAATCCCTCGACACCAGCAAGGACGATTCCGTCCTGACCCTCTCCGACCTGCTGCAGGACACCGCCTGCATGGAGGAGAACCTGGAAAAGAAATCGGACGCCCAGCGTCTGCGCCTCCTGATCGAGGCGCTGCCCGCCCGGGAGCGGCAGCTGGTGCTGCTGCGGTACGGCCTGGCGGGCCAGCCGCCCCTGACCCAGCTCGAGACCGCCCAGCTTTTGGGCATCAGCCGCAGCTATGTTTCCCGCCTGGAGTCCCACGCGCTGGACCTGCTGCGCCGGAACTGGAAAAATTGAAAGTTCCCTGCCTTTGCCCGGCAGTTCGGCCTCCGCGAGCGCTCCCTGCGGGCGTGGGAGAGCGGGGAGAAGGTTATCAGCAAGAGGTGTTGGGCGAGGTATTTTCAGAGATTGATGGGGATACTATGAGCTCTTTCCAGATTCCCTCCGCAAAGGCCCGGTGGCCTTGTTCCGTAAAGTGCACACCGTCGTATGCCAGGCCCACACCCCATGCCCCGGCGTCAGCAAAACGGACCCCCAGTCGCTCCGCCAACGCCTGATACTGCACGGCCAGCTCCGCCGAGGCATCAATCAGGCGCTGCTCCTGCACCCACGCGCCGAAAGCCACCGGCGGCGGTGCGATGAGCAAGATTTTATCATGTTCCACCGTCAACACGGCAAGGAAGCACAGCATTCTTTGCGCTGTCTCTGACGGGGTACTGCCCTGCAGCAGGTCATTGGTACCCAGCATTACCATCAATAAATCTGTGTCAGCCGGAAAGGCAGGTGCCTGTGACGGTATCTCCCGGCCATTCATCCCCCCATTCAGGATCTCCCAGCCGGTCCGCCGGGCAAGGATGTCCACCCATCGATTGTCTGCACCATATCGCCCGCCGAGCCAGCCACGCGGGTCGAAACCATAGGTGTTGGAATCACCGTAGCAGATGACTTTCACCGCTTTCCTCCTTGTATCAGTTTCTCCCACACTTCACGGTACACATTGGTCGTTCGGTCATCAAAGCAGGCGAACAGGACCGACATGCCGACGTCCGGGTAGACCTTCATCCAGTCGGCAACCGTTTTGAGGGCGATCTCAGTCGCCGCCCGCAGCGGATAGCCATAAACACCGGTAGAAATAGCCGGGAACGCAATACTGTGGATGCCATGCTCCCGAGCCAGCTCAAGAGAGTTCCAATAACAGCTGTGGAGCAGTTTGGCATCCTCGGCTGCACCGCTGTACACCGGGCCGACAGTGTGGATGACGTACTTTGCCTTGAGACGGTAACCCCCTGTGATTTTTGCTTCGCCGGTTTTGCAGCCGTGCAGGGTGCGGCATTCTTTCAGCAGGTCAGGGCCGGCAGCCCGATGGATGGCTCCATCCACGCCGCCTCCACCCAGCAAACTATTGTTGGCGGCGTTGACGATGCACTCCACATCCGCCCGGGTGATGTCCATCTTTCGGATCATGACGCAGTTTTTCCACGTCCGCCCCAGGAAATCATCGAATCGACGCAGGATTGCCCGCAGGTCGCCGGGCAGATACCGGCGGCAGGTTTCTTGCAGCGGGTCGGGGACGCCATAAAAGCCTTCCGCTATGCTGCCAGCAATGGCAGTCAGAGTGTCGCAGTCGCCGCCCAGCGAGACAGCCGTGCGGATAACGTCCTCAAAACTCTCCCCTTCCAGAAATGCAGTGATGGCCTCGGGGACTGTTTCCATGCAGGACTCAACGTGATGATAAACCAGTCGTATCTCGTCACAGGTACGATCCAGCGCGTAGCCGAACTGTTTCTCGATATAATCGCGGATCTCTGCTTTACTGTGCCCGGTCCGTGCCAGGAAAATGGCACTGGCGGTCGCCTCTGCACCCTTGATCCCCTCAGGATGATTATGAGTGACCACGGCAGACAGGCGGGCTGCACGACGCACCTCATCCAGCGCATCAAACAGCCACGCCGCTGAGGATACCCGCATGGCCGAACCATTGCCAAAACTGCCGTAGGGCCGTGGGTCTTTCTCCCGCAGCCACTGTGAAAACCTTGCGCCATACCCGGCGTCAGGGTAGCGTGCGCCGTACTTTTGCATCGCATATACGACGTTTTCTTTCACCACCGCATCCATGAGACCTGTGCCGCCGGTCCGGGCAAAGTGCCTACCACAGGCTTCAACGGTATTCATCAGTGCCTCGGCGACAGCCAGGGTCATGACGCTGTCATCGGTGAAGGTGGAATCTTTGGAGAAAAGCGGAAAATCCTTCGTCTTTTCACCCTGGTCAAACTCATAGGGGCTGCCAATGATATCTCCTAAAATGGCGCCATACATAAAATCGCTCCTTTTAACGATGTGTTTCATTGAGTGCTGTTCCACCTATTTCTCGATTGCTGTTTACAGAAATCGGTGTCTTATTCACAATTCATTTTATACTCAGCTATAGGCAATTCGGTCGATCTCTATTGCTATCATCTTTTTCGAATCCGATCGATCCAAGATTTTTTAAATGGAATGTCAAAAAACTCCCGTGCTTCCTCCAGGTTTATAACGATCCAATCGCGAGACTTATGAGGCTCTAACGTTTCCGGCAATTCTTTCAGGATGCGATCTGCTTCCCAAGTAGCTCCAGCATTGTAGCGCAATTCATTGGCTCGTTCGGAAATTTCAAAGGAGGAGCGGCTCGTCTGCCAGGCATTACGGATCGTTTCCATGACATAACGACCGGTTACTTTCTCACTGAAATAATCTTCAAGCGTCAGAGGCCGCACATAAGCCGGAAGATCACTTCCCGCGCACTCAGAAAAAATATCCAGCAACACTTGGGAAGAAGCCGCCAGAATATCGGGAGCACTTTCTGATGCATCGTCCTTTATTTCTTCCAGCAAATCAGCTACAATTGTCATCATCCGACGAAGGTATTCCCGGTAGAAAGCGGTCCCGATTTCACGCTGTACAGTGCGCACTACACTGCTGCGCATCACTTCTGTGTTTGTCAGTCCTGCCTGAACACGGCAAATCACCGTGCGTCGAATCACTTCCGGTGCAACAGCCTTTACATCCTCATTGGCGCTGATCACAACAGCGGGATAATGCAGCAATCCTTCAGCTACGCCGAAATCATCATTTTTGATGGTTTCGATAGCATGTTGATTAAAGCGCGAATTTGTTAGATCATCAACAATAATAGGTGCACCCTTTACGGTATGTTTCAGCTTTTCAATACCGGAACGTGTAAAGTCAGGAGCTGAAAGTTTGGGTTTTTGCCCAATCATCATTTTTAGAAGCGTTTCCAAAAAACTGGTTTTTCCAGCTTTGCTTTGTCCGTAAACCAGGCCGAATACCGGATAAGGAAGCAGATTTTGATTATAACGGACCGCCATATCACGCATACAAGCCATAAACGGAGAACAGAAAAACCAGTTGGCAAACTCAAAATAACGCCGCTGCATACCAACAACATCACCATGAAATTTTTCATAGCCTGCCATATAGCTTAAAAAGAGTTGCACATCTTTGGCGACTTCTTCCTGTTCTGGATGTAAATCCAAATCGGTTCCATTGAGCCGAGCTACCGACTCATCAGGAAAAACTTCCAGTTCCGGATATTCGCTTTGGAGTTCTTTTTCTTTGGTTTTATTCACGGCAACTTGGCGACGGATCGTCTTAATTTTTTCTGGAGAAAGTAAAAGTTTTCCCTTTTTGTCTGGCTTTGGCACAGAAGGTGCCAGCTTGGCGGTCAGATTTTTAACATCCAACGCAAAGCGCACCTCTTCCCTTGCTTCTTCCACTGGTTGAAGTACCAACGCTTTTTTGATTTGAACCGTTTTAGCAATAGGAAGCTTATCCAGATTCTCTCCATCATCGGCAAAAAGCAAGGATTCTTTGGCTATTTGGTCCGTACTCTCATCCCGTAGCTGACAGTAACACTCCCAATACCAGTTATAAGCATCTTCATCATCCATATAGCAAATATTTTCCCGCTGGCGGCCACCAAAAGCCGCATAAGACAAATTTGCGGAACCCATAATCACACGTTTTCTGCCATCTGCCGCCGAAAGAAGATAAATTTTTTCATGAGATAGAACACTATGTGCCACATAGAGACGCAGTGTTCCCTGATCAATGCGGAAAATCAGATTTAGCTTTGTCTTACTTGCAGTTTCTCTTATACGTTCTACCATCTTGCATTGGTATGCCATTACCTCCTGCAAGGAGTAGGAAATCACCTCATCACAGCCGAAAATGATTTCTGCCTCCACAAACAGATCCAAAAGGCGGTAGACAAAGTCAATTCCAGAGGAGTATGTAATAGCATACAGTGTATCAAAGCCAGAAAAGAGATCTTGCCATGACATCGTCTCAACACCAGAAAATTTCATTTTCACGACATCGAGATTCCCGCTCTGTGACATTTCCATCTGCCCTTGTGCATCTTCCATCATACCGAACATAGATAGGTTTTCCATCATTTCCCGCCTTTCCGTTGATTTTATATTTTTCGGGATAGATAAAGCAAATTGAGCAAATCGTCCTTACCTGGACCAGTTCAGCGTTCCGCAGGAACGCGCAGCCGCAGAAAGGACTTCTGCGTTCAACTGGGGTTTGGGGCATTCTCTTGCGCTTAGTTTTTGCTGCGGGTCTTTCGACCTTGCAAAAACCGGAGCGCGGCGCCAGCGACAGCTCGCTGTTTCGTCCGCAGGACGCGCTTCGCTGTCGCTGCTCCAACAAGTATCGTCTGGCAAAGTGGATAGCCAGGCGAATTGCTTGCTGGAACTTTGGTACCAGCAAGCACTGCTTGCCGCGTCACTTGAATCTATCTATCATTCATTTCTTTCGATTGATCTTTCTACTGACCAAAATATAGTCTACCATTATGCTTCCTCCGCAATAGGTTCACCTGGATCAAGCAAACCAAAGTATTTTTCAAAGAAAGTTTTCAGCTTTTCAATAACAGTTTGTTTCTTCTTATCTCGTGGACTCCCGCCGCCAAAACGTGAGACCGGAGGCATCATTTGATCTATATCTGTTCCAGTCGTTTTTAATACACCGTCACGGAACGCATTGGACATAAACTTACAGGTTTCTTTCGGTTTAAGTTTTTCTTCTTGGATGAGGGTCTGAATATCTTTTTGTCGCTGCTGGCGGACAAACTTCTGCCAGTCTGCGCTGACATTGGTACTGGCGTTGATCGTCTCCAGGAACCGCTCGATCAATTCTTTCTTGGAGCGCAGCTGCAGGCTGGAACGGATGGCCTTATCAATGGCCACCAGAATTTCCTTATCCTTGCAGTTGTCCTTTCGATACTTCTCCACCAGCATCAGAATATAGTCAATGTTGACCTCCACCTGCTTGACCAGTTCCATCTCAAAAACAACATCATCCATGATACTGTCTTTGTCGCCGGGCTTGGGCTTGATCTCCTCGTATACGTCGTGGTATGTACCGGTATAGTCCTGAAAATCGATCTCGGACAGAATCTCATGCCCCACAAAACGATCAAACGCAGACAAGATATTCCGTAGCCGCAGAATGTTGCCGAACAGAACGATGAAATCCTTTTTGTTTTGCTCTCCCAGAATGGGCTGTCCCAGCGGGAAGCGTTCCATCAGCTCCTCGATCCGCTGCTTATACCCCTTCTGTTCCTTGCCCTTGTCGTCGGTGTAGCCAAAATAGTAATCTTCATAGGACTTTAGTAGGACGATGCCGCCTGCATCCTTATTGCCAAACAACGCGATGGCTTCATTGGTTTCTTTTTCCAGATCCCGGAAACAGACAATATTGCCGAAGGTTTTGACCGAATTCAGGATACGGTTGGTCCGGGAAAATGCCTGGATCAGGCCGTGCATTTTCAGGTTTTTGTCTACCCAAAGGGTATTCAGAGTGGTGGCATCAAAGCCAGTCAGGAACATATTGACCACCAACAGAAGATCCACTTCCCGCTTTTTCACCCGGTTGGAGAGATCTTTGTAATAATCCTGGAATCCCTTGCTGGAGCTGTCATAATTGGTCTTGAAGATTTTGTTATAGTCGCCAATGGCCATGTCCAGAAAGTCTCTGGAACTCTGATCCAGCAGATCTGTTTCAAAGCCTTCCTCGGCCAGCAGGCCGTCCGCAGGATCTTCTTCATTGGCTGCATAGGAGAAGATAGTGGCAATAGTCAAGTCCCGATGCCGCTGGGCAATCTGCTTTTTCAGTTCCAGATAATACTTTTTGCAGACAGGAATAGAACTGACTGCAAAGATGGAATTAAATCCATTCACCCGCTGACCTTTCAAGCTATACCAGGAATTCCGCATGGTCTTTTGGTCAAAGTGATCCAGAATATATGTTACCACTTCTGAGATGCGTTCCGGCGAGGACAACGCTTCTTCGGTGTCGATGGCGGTCACCTGCTTATCCCGGCCGGTATCCTTCTGTTTTATGGTGTTGATGTAATCAACGCGGAAGGGCAGCACATTGCCATCGTTGATAGCATCCACGATGGTATAGGTGTGCAGTTTCTCTCCAAATGCCTGGGCAGTGGTTTTCAAATGGGGGTTGCCGCCGCTGGCAGCATTCTTGGACATGATGGGCGTGCCGGTAAAGCCAAAAATATGGTAGTTTCTGAAATACCGGTCCACCTTGATGTTCCTGCCGCCCTTTTTGATGACGCCCCCTACGATGCGGGTGTGCATATCGCCAAACTGGCTGCGGTGGCACTCATCGAATACCAAAACAATATGCTTATCCCGGATGGGATGGTTCGGGTTCTTAGTGATGAACACATCCAGCTTCTGGATGGTGGTGACAATGATGCGGTAAGGGTGGAAATTGCCTTTTTCGTCCCGATCCTCCAGCTGGCGCTGCAGCACCGCAGTGCTGCGGTTGCCGTTGGCCGCGCCCTTCTCGAACCGGTCGTATTCCTTGATGGTCTGGTAGTCCAGATCCTTGCGGTCCACCACAAACAGCACCTTGTCAATGTAGGGCAGGGCCGTGGCAAGCTGCGCCGTCTTGAAGGAAGTCAGGGTTTTGCCGCTGCCTGTGGTGTGCCAGATGTAGCCGCCGGCCTCCAGGGTGCCGGTCTTCTTATAGTTGGTGGATACTTCGATCCGGTTCAAGATCCGCTCGGTGGCTACAATCTGATAGGGCCGCATCACCAGCAGAAGATTTTCCGAAGTGAACACACAATACCGGGTCAGGATGTTCAGCAGGGTATGCCGGGCAAAAAAGGTCTTGGTGAAGTCCACCAGATCCGGGATCGTTTGATTGTTGGCGTCCGCCCAGTAAGAAGTAAATTCAAAGCTGTTGGAGGTCATTTTGCTGCGGTTCCGGGCAGATTTGTCCTGCTCCCGGATGTGGCTGTCCCGGGTTGTGTTGGAATAGTACTTGGTGTGGGTGCCGTTGGAGATGACGAAGATCTGCACATACTCGTACAGCCCGCACCCAGCCCAGAAACTGACCCGCTGGTACCGGTTGATCTGGTTGAAGGCTTCTTTGAGAGCCACGCCCCGGCGTTTCAGCTCCACATGGACCAGAGGCAGACCATTCACCAGAATGGTCACATCGTACCGGGTATCGTGGCTGCCGCCGCTCTCCTCATACTGGTTGATGACCTGCAAGAAGTTGTTGTGGATGTTCTTCTTGTCGATGAGGGAAACATTCATGGTTGTGCCGTCCTCGCGGGTGAGGTTCTGCACAAAATCTTCCTGGATCATTCGGGTCTTTTCCACGATACCATCGTTGGCGTTGGCCAGCTTGGTCTTGAAAAAGCCGTCCCATTCCCGGTCGGTAAAGCTGAAATGATTGAGCCTTTCCAGCTGGCGGCGAAGATTGGCCACCAGGTCCGCCTCGCTGTGGATGGTCACATATTCGTAGCCCTGTTCCCCCAGCATCTTGATAAAGGCCGCTTCCAGCGCCGCCTCGCTCTGGTAGGCATCGGAGCGCTTGGTCTGGGGTTCGTATTCGGCGACAACGGTACTTTCATTGGAGGACAAGACAAGGTTATAGGTGCTCACAGGCTCCTCCTTTCGTCAGGTTAAAGGCTTAAAAGTCAACAGTTTGTCCCGGTAGTATTCATACTGTTTTTGCCGGGCTTCAATCTCAGCGGGCAGGCCGCTGGTTAGATCGTTGCAAAGGACATCAAAGCGGTCAAGAATAGAAACAATGCGGTTTTGTTGGTCAATGGAAACAACTGGAACAGGGAATTTATTGAGCATCGGTCGACGTATTGAAGTTACCGAAGAATGAAAGGAAGCCTTTTCAATATAGGGTAAAAAAGTAGCCTTCATATAATAATAAAAATATTTAGGAATGATTCTTTCATCTGTAATATGAATTCTATAGGCTCTCTGGTGCAGCGCATATTTACCCTCTATATAATGAAAAATCTTCCCCACTCCCACGCCATCACCGGATGTTATAATAGCAGTCTCATCGTATTCGTATTCATTTTTTCGGCGCACATCCTGAGATCTAACAAAAAACGGGTATTTTCCTTCTGCCAATTCCTCATTTGTATTACTGCTACCCGTCCCAATTTCAGCTATTTCCGCCAGTGGCATATATACCGTTGCATCCCCAAATGAGAACAACTTTGTTTGATAATACTCGTATTGTTTTTTCCTAGCGGTCAGCTCTGCGGTCAGCTCTGCGGTCAGCTCTGCGGTCAGCTCTGTGAAATTGTCCAGAATGCGGACAATTTCACGCTGAATTTCCAAAGGCGGAATCGAAATTTTCAATGTTTTAAAATCTCCACCTGTCAACTTGGGTATGTTTCCATGAATCAATGATGTAACGTCTATGGTCTGTATATAGTGAAATAGATATCGAAGAAGAACGCCAGTTTTTTCCTCAATAATATGCGCGTGATTATTTACCCAAATTTTCCCCTCAGCCCAGGTTACAACTGGTGTTCCTGCTTTGGTTATCACACTTCCATCTTCTCCAACAAGAACAAACGTCCCATCGAAAATATAATCCGAAACATAATCTTGAATTCCGTTTGCTCCGTAATATCGATATTCTCCGGCTTCTCGTGCCGCTTTTGTAACAGGTTTTCTTTTTTTGTCAAGAATATTACAACATTCTTCAAGGTTTCTGCACTCCACCCCATCCGGGCAAAGCTGCTGGATCAATTCTTCAAGTTTGCTCATGTATGAGTCTCCTGTTTTAGTTTACATCAACGATATCCGTCACTATCATTAAATACTCTTGACTGTATCGACCTGCTTCAAAAGAAATATCTTTTGGCGCTTGTTTTATCAGCATTGGAATCTGCTGCAGGTCTATCACTTCACAATATTGGCCATCTGTAAAAACAACATAAGAAACCTGCTCTTTATATGCATCCAGAAAACGCAGCATAGATACATCCTCCTGTAACTGGTAGAAATGGGCAAACTTTCCCCCACGCATGGTTTTGAAAAGCGGGCCAACGTATTCCACTAAAAAGATGCCAATATTTTTCGCCCCTGTATATTTTTCCAATGAGCGGATATGGTGTTCCCAATTTTTACGAAAAGACGATTGGAACATCTCATAGCTATACTCTGGCGTGTCCATTTCATAGGGTAAAACGCTTATTGTATTCTTCATTGGAAGCGGTATCTGTTCCAGCTCCTGACGCAACTTTTCCTGGACGTAGTCCATCTCTCGGTGAAACTCCGCTTGCGTTTGTTTATGACAGGAGCCTTTTTTATTTTCTTTTGATGCTGTGATCTGAAAATGTTCGATAAAACCATCTTCAAACACAAAATCCGGGAATTTGCTCGCCTCCAAATTTGGTGTTGCACACTCAATCATCGCTGCAGCCTTTCGCCAATCCCGGCAGAAAAAGCGGGTATCCGGTCCATACAAATGCTCTTTTACCCAGGCAAGGCAGCGGCTTTCCTGTTCGCCTCTCATCCCTCGATCTCTCCGATGATCTTTGCAATCTCATCCCGCAGCACCTGCTCCCGGGCCACGATCTGTTCAATCTCGGCGTTAAGCTTGACGATGTCGATGACCTCCCGGGTGTCCTCCGGCTGCACATAGGTGCTGACCGACAGGTTGTATTCGTTCTGGGCGATCTCCTCGTAAGGAACACAGCGGGCAAAATGGTCCACATCTGCCCGAGAGACGAACTCGTCCACGATGTGGCGGATGTTCTCCTCAGTCAGCTTATTGTTATTGGTAACCTTGATGCACTCCGCCGAAGCGTCAATAAAGAGGGTGCGGTTGTCCGCCTTGCTCTTTTTCAGCACCATGATGCAGGTGGCAATGGAGGTGCCGTAGAACAGGTTGCTGGGCAGCTGGATAATGCAGTCAATGAAGTTGTTGTCGATCAGGTACTGGCGGATTTTCTTTTCCGCACCGCCACGGTACATGATGCCGGGGAAACAGACAATGGCGGCCGTGCCATTGGTGGCCAGCCAGGCCAGGGAGTGCATGATGAACGCCAAATCCGCCTTGGACTTGGGTGCAAGGACGCCGGCTGGCGAGAATCGTGGGTCGTTGATCAAAACCGGGTTGTCGTCTCCCTCCCATTTGATGGAATAGGGAGGATTGGAGACGATGACCTCAAAGGGTTCATCGTCCCAGTGCTGGGGATTGACAAGGGTGTCCTCGTGGGCAATATCAAACTTGTCGTAGCCAATATCATGCAGGAACATATTGATCCGGCAGAGGTTGTAGGTGGTCAGGTTGATTTCCTGGCCGAAAAAGCCTTGGCGGACGTTATCCTTGCCAAGGATTTTGGCCGCCTTCAGCAGCAGTGACCCTGAACCGCAGGCAGGGTCATAGACCTTATTGACCTCGGTTTTGCCTGCAACTGCCATCCGGGTAAGCAGTTCAGAAACCTCCTGCGGTGTAAAAAATTCACCACCGCTTTTACCAGCATTGGATGCGTACATACCCATCAGGTACTCGTAGGCATCGCCGAAAGCGTCAATGGAGTTGTCCTTGTAATCCCCCAGTTTCATATCCGCAATGCCGTTCATCAGCTTAACAAGATTGGCATTTCGTTTGGCCACCGTAGCTCCAAGTTTGTTGCTGTTAACATCAAGGTCATCAAACAGTCCGGCAAAATTGTCCTCACTGGGACTGCCTTTGGCCGATTCCTCAATATGGCGGAAGGCTGCTTCCAGGGTCATGTTTAGGTTTTCATCTTTTCCTGCCCGTGCTCTCACATTGCAGAACAACTCCGAAGAAACAATGAAAAATCCTTTTGTGTTAATCATGTCCTTGCGGGCCTGCTCAGCATCCTCATCTGACAACTGCGTATAATCGAATCCGTTGTTGCCTGCCTCCCATTCTCCCTCGTTGATATAGTTGGTCAGGTTCTCAGAAATATAGCGGTAAAACATCATGCCTAATACATAGGCCTTAAAATCCCAACCGTCCACACTACCCCGTAGTTCATCGGCAATGGCCCAGATGGCGCGGTGCAGTTCATCCCGTTCTTGTTCCTTCTTCATATCGACCATTTTTTATAATCTCCTTCGTTGATCTCCATCTGCATCATCCATGTTCGATCCTAAAAATCCTCAAATTGCAAACCGCTCTCCATTACCCACAGGTTGGGAAAACGTATATCTTTTTTACGTTGTGTGCCGTTGTGTACACAACGTTTACTTTTGCCTTTTCATCTGTACATGCTCCATCAAACCAGCGGGAGTGCCGGTATTGTCTCCTAAAAATGGCACTATACACATGGATACTCCTTTTGTGAATAGAATAACACGGTATATACCATAAAACGGACCTTTGTGCACGAATAGGCAACTGCTTTCTTCTTTATTATACACAATCAGGCTGATTACTTCAATTCCGGCAATCCTTTTCCTGAGCAGAAAGGTCTTTCATAGACCAGGCTATCCCTATATCGCCCCTCAAGAGGAAGGCCGCATCCTGCACCCCTTGATCGTCTGGAACGGCATCATCGTGGACGGTCACACCCGCTACGCTATTTTAAGGCAACACCCCGAAATCCAATACACCATTCTGGAAAAGGACTTTGCAAACCGCCATGATGCGATCATCTGGATCTGCAAAAACCAACTGGGCCGCCGCAACCTGACGCCAGAGCAGCGCAATTATGTCCTGGGCAAACAGTATGAGGCCGAAAAACTCTCCCGCGGCGGCGCACACCCGCGCAGCGTTGCCCCGCCGTCGGAACCACCAATTGCTCAAAATGAACAATTGAAAGGGACCGGCAGCGCCACTTGCGACCGCATCGCAGCCGAGTATGGCGTGAGCAGAAGCACGGTGCTCCGTGCAGAAACCTTTGCCAAAAGTGCGGATGTCGCAGAGGAAGCTGTTCCTGGAACGCGGCAGGCCATCCTCTCCGGCAAGCTCAAAACCACCGACAAAGCCATTTCTGCCATTGCCAAGGCTCCGCAGGAGGAACGGCCTGCTCTGGTCCAGCAGCTTTATCAGCCAAAATCGGACAAGCCCATGCGCCGAACTCCCAAAGGTGCCGCGGCCGCCCAGTACAAGGCCATCGAAGAAATATCCGCCAAGATGGAACAGCCGGCCGGCCCCCTTGAACAAAGCGATATTCTGGCCGAGTTGGAAGATGCCCTTCACCTCATGATATCCCGTTGGAACACCTGTCTGACGCACAACCCGGATCATCGTTCTGCCTGCCAAGCAGGCATCCGCCGCCTGGCCGAAGAGGGGGTCCATTACCTCCAGACCATGGCACAAGATGACGCCGGGCCGTCATATCAGACAGGCATTCCGCAATAAATTGCAACAAACAGACATACCAGGAGGTGACCCGGTGAGGAAAACGCCCCCCATCAAAATCATTGTACACTATCCCCAGACCCAGCAGGGCAAACAGGAGCTGGCGCAGCGCCTGGCCGATGTCCACGCCGATGCCGTGGTCTCAACCATCAACAAGCTGGACTGCCCGCTTAAACAAAAGTTGGACCTGCTGCAAGCCGTAATCGACACCGCCAGGGGGACCTATCAGCCCAAAAAGTCTGCCGAAGCAGACCGTTAAAATAATGCGTCCCGGAGAGAAAACTCTTCGGGACGATTCCATAAATACGCAAATAAATCAAATCCAAAGAGCAAAGTTGTTGCTTTATTGGTGTCCAATATATATAATAAATACAGAGGTGATATCTATGAGCATCCAGGAGCGCAAGGCGCGCATCCTCATCAACAAGGCGGGCGGGAACGCCGGACCTGAAGGAAAAACTTACCGAGTCGCCCTGCCCGCGGCATGGGTCAAGCAACTGGGCGTCACCAGCGCTGACCGGGAGGTGCTTTTGCAGTTTGACGGCGAGAGCATCACCATCCGTCGGGCCGCGGCCGCCGGCTATGACAGTTTTCTGGCGCAGGCCCGAAAGCGCGGGCACGACCTTTTGATCCTGCATTTTTACGACGGGGACACGCTTTGCACCAAGATCTGTGCCGACCGGACAAGCCGGCAGCTCGCCGTCGAAAACCTGACAGACGACCCGCTTGCCACTGCCTTTGGCGTCAACAGCTCTCCCACCTGGGATGATTTGCGTATCTTTTTGGAGAGCCGCTGCGTCCCGCGCCAGCGGGACGGGTTGTCCCACTACCTGGCGGAACTAGGGCTGGACCGCTACGACCCGCTGGAGATCATCCGCAAGACAGCGGGTCGGATGGCGGAGGATCACTTCTGGATCAAGATTTTGGAGGGCTGACCATGTCGATCAAGCTGACCACCGGAGACCGCATCGCGGAGACCTCTTCGAAGGGCAATCAGGAAAAATGGCGGGAAAAGGGCCGCTGGTACAAGCTGGACCTGTTCGGGTACGAGGGGCTGGCCGAGACGGTCATCTCCACCCTGCTGAGGCAGACCAATGTGGAGGCGCTGGGGTTCCGGTATGTTCCCTACCGCATGGAGCGGCTGGAGGTCCACCGGCGGGTCCGCAACGGCTGTTCCAGCCCCGACTTTTTGCGGCCCGGCGAGAGCATCCTGACCCTTGCCGATCTCTTTCGCAAGGGTGTCGGCCCTGACTGGCACACCGCGCTGACCCGCCAGCCCAACCTCGCCGGCAAGGTGCGCTGGATGGTCGAGCAGACCGTCCGGCTCACCGGCCTGCAGCGGTTTGGCTCCTATCTGACCCTGTTGTTCGAGGCGGACATGCTGTTCGGCAACGAGGACAGGCACCTCAACAACATCGCCGTCCTACGCCGGGGCGAGGGGTTCGACTACTGTCCCCTCTTTGATTTCGGGGCCGGGCTGCTCTCCAACATCCGGGACTACCCGCTGGACATCGACCCCAAGGCCCACATCCGGCTGCTGCGAGCCCGCCCACTGGATACCACCTTCACGCGGCAGGTCCATGCGGCCCAGTCCCTTTACGGCCCGCAGCTTGCGTGGCATTTCACCTCCGCCGATCTTCAAAATGCCCTGGCCGAGGCCCTGACGTTCTACGCCCAGCGGGACGCCGCTTACATCGCCGAGCGGGCGGCTGTTTGTATCGAAATGCAGCAAAAAAAGATGAAGAAATGAACCTATGCTTCTCAAGTAAAACTCACCATCGTGTGTTTTCCAGGATGCAAATCCTTATTCATTATTTCGTGTCCGGTCTGGTTGCTCCCCCTGCAAAAATGCCTCCCTGTTCTCATAAGATGAAAACGAATGCGTTCATC
>OVXI01000063.1_pt1 | contig 28933 bp, 28 predicted proteins | sample 1732031 | NCBI WGS metagenome assembly OVXI01 (sample SAMEA4545821, study PRJEB24839) | metagenome | biome: chicken; feature: ceca content | place: Italy | collected 2013-05 | reverse complement strand
AGGGTCAGCATCATTGTGGCGGCTGCCATCGAATCCTTGCCGAACGAACACGAAGCGATATAGGCGGGGTTGTCGTAGGTGTGCGGAGACATATCAAAGGGAGAGGGTTTGCTGTTTCAAGCGCTTTTCACAGATCGCTGCATATTCCGAATTGGGTTCGAAGCCGATGTAATGGCGTCCTAATCGTCGGGCGACGACCGCCGTCGTTCCGCTGCCCATAAAGGGATCGAGAACAACGCCCCCTTCGGGACAGCCGGCCTTGATCGGCGTCTCTACCAACCGCGACGAATACATGGCATAGTGCGCCTCGTGGCTCGGTTCATAAGGAACACGCCACACGCACCGCATATTGCGGCCGCGGGGATCTGGCTCGATCATCCCTTTAGGTCGCCCGCTTATGCGGCGATACTCTTCGCCTTTTCCGTTGAGCGTCATCGGTGTCTTATAACGCGCCAGCGAAGCGGGAGCATACGGTTCGAATTGCTGCGCGAAATAGTATCGCTGCGACTTGGTGAAGAAGAACACCTTTTCGAAGTCTACTGTGAAGCGGTCGCGGACGGAAGAAGGTATGCAGGCGGGCTTGTACCAGATGATTTCGTTGCGCAGCACCCAACCTCGCAAGATCATCTCGTCGGCGAACTTATTCGGAATGTTGCACAGCGATTTGGAGGGAAGCGTATTCGCGGGAGACAACTTGCGTTTACCTGTAACGAAGTTACGGTTATTGCCGCGGCTGATCGTCTGAGGACACTCCTTTTTGTTGCTGTACTTTTGCGGGTTGTTGTAGGTATCGCCCAAGTTCACCCATAGTGTGCCGGAGGATTTCAGCACGCGGCGGCACTCGTCGAAGATCATGCACAGATGAGCGATGAAGTCGTCGCGCGTAGGCTCCAGTCCCAACTGCCCCGACCAGCCGTCCGGCCACACGATCGAGCCGATACCGTAGTCGCGCATCTGCCAGTACGGAGGCGACGTAACGATGCAGTCCACTAATTCGTCGGGAAGTTGTCGTAGGCCGGTAAGGGCGTCGGTGTTGTATATGACATTCAGTTCCATCTGCTGAATAAGCTATTATCGGTTATCTTTTTCATACCTTTGCAGGTATGGATATCATGGATGTTCGAGAATATCTCGTTTCTTTACCTGCGGTCGAGGAGTGCCAGCCTTTCGGCGAGGAGTGGCTCGTCTATAAAGTCGGCGGCAGGATGTTCGCTGCCTATGGGTTCGAACGTCCGCAGTACCTACCAGTCAAGTGCGACCCCGACCGGGCCATTCTTCTGCGGGATGAATTCCCGGCCATCACTCCGGCATGGCATTTCAATAAGAGGCATTGGAACGACCTTCACTTCGAAGCACTCCCCGATGAGGTCGTCATGCGAGAAATCCGCCATTCGTTTCTTACTGTTATCCGGAAGAACGTCACACCAAAAGCTCTCCGCGAAGTACTGCTGAAGATGGTTGCGGAGGCAGGCGTCGCAGATGCGCCACTCGACCTTTAGTAGTTGGTTACCATCCACTCCTCCTGCCGGCGGCGGGAGACTTTCGAGGCGGTGATGGTGCGGTCGAGCCGATGGATCGTCCAGCCGTACCGGGCGGCGAGGCGTTCGATCTTCTCGTGCGGAAACATCGTCAGCATGAACTTACCTTCCACCTCCGAAAGAATGGCCAGCAGCTCTTCCAAATCCTGCTCGTTGAAGGTATCCGAGTAGTGGTCGCAGTCGGAGCCCACATAGGGCGGATCGACGAAGTGGAACGCCTCCGGACAATCGTACCGTCGGATGACGTTCTTGCCGTCTTCGCTCTCCACCGTAACGTGCGCGAGACGCTGACAGACCGTCTCCGTGAACTGATCCTTGCCGTTGAAGAGTTTGAGCGTCGTCGTGCCGCTGCGGTCATAGCCGAACGTTCCGTCGAGCATCGAGGCGAAGCCCAACTTCGAGCCAATCCAGATCGCCCATGCACGCTGTACCGGAGTGAAGAACTGCGGGTGGGTCATGATATGCTTGGCATGCGTGTGCTGGTCACGCGAGTGCAGGCTGGCGTCGATCTCGCGTTTGAGTGCCGGATAGTCGCTCTGCGCCACGCGGTAGAAGTTGATCAGCTCCTTGTTCATGTCGTTGATTATTTCACACTTGACAGGCTGCTTGCCGAAGAGCACGGCACAGCCGCCGCAGTAGGCTTCGGTATAGACCTTATGTTCGGGAATCAGCGGCAGGATATGCTTCAGAAGCATCTGCTTGCCGCCGTAATAGCTGATCGGTGTTTTGAGTCTTGCTTTTGCCATAATTAGAAGCGCGGGATTTTGAATTTCAGGATAAGGAGTAGCAGGAAAAGGGTGATGAGCCCCACAGCGATCCATTTGACCGCCATAACGGACGAAGGAGGCTTTTCAACTACTTCATCTTCCTGTTCGCTTTGCCGTCGGGTATGTATATCGTTTCGCACCGTGCTGTCCGTGGCAGTAAGACGTTCGGCATCGGCCGCAATCTCCGTACGAACGATACGCCGTACGGCCGGAGCCGTCTGAGTAATGGTTTGTACCCGTAAAGGCTCTTCAGCAGGGAGGCTGTCCTGCATAGCCATGTGCGGTTCGGGAAGCTCGGTCGGCGAAGTAATCGTCGGAGGATAGAACTCCACGACGGTCTGAGAGAGCGTACCCCACTCGTGCAGCACGTCGGTGACGGCCTTGCGGATTTCACTCCGGTCGAGCGAGATGCTGTCCGTGATGCTATGACGTTGCGTCTTGCGCAAAGGGCCGCACGCTGCGGCAAGCAGCAGCAAAACGAGCAGACAGATGGTCTTACTGTTTCTCATCGTGTTTGGATTCATTAAGGATTCGTTTGATACGCTCGCGGCGCTCCTGCATGGTCAGCGGTTCCGGCGTTTCTGTGGCCTCCGTCTCCCACGGGAGCGGAAACATCTCGGTCATCGCTCGTCGCTCCTTGCGGTCGAGCTGGATGAAGGTAAGCACCCACACCGCCCAGCGTTCGTGCTCCCACGCCTGCTGCTGGCGAATCTGTTCCTGCTCCGACCAGCCCAGCCACGCATAGATGAACTCCGCAGGCGTGAGGGCCTCGAAATCTTCCGGGCGCATGGACATCTGACCGACGGCGATGGCGAACCACCGCTCGTAGGTGATGCGGCGGTCGTCTACCTCTTCCGCGCCGCCGCACGTCCGTTTTTTACCATTCCACCCAGCTTATCGGTCAGCGGCGCAATACTATCGACAAAAAGTTGCGTGATTTCCAGCACGAGGTGCGGTTCGTCGTCGAAGATGTCCCACACGTCGTCCTCCGTGTAGCGGCATTCGCTGCCGGAGCGTCGTGCGCCTTCGTTGAGCCCGACGGCCGTGAGAGCGACGATGCTGTCGATGCTCCCGACGGCGGCGGTCGTCGTAATATTCTCGGCGAAGTCCGATTCCTGACGTTTGGTGAACTCCGCGATGGCCTTCATCCCGAAATGGATCGGCGTGGCTTTCCCGTTGATCGTGATCTCTTTCATGACTGTTGCTGGGTTGCGTCTTGGGGGGGGGACAGATTACCGCTCCCGGTAAGCGAATAGTTGTAGGTGGCATTGTCGCCGGCCGGAGCGCCTAACGAGAACGAGGTGATGTACGCCTTGCCGTGGTAGGTCTTCGAAAGACCCGACAGCGGCGATTTGATTACCACATCGACGAGTTTCTTCGAAAGGACGATGCCCAGTACATCCTCCGAGGTGTGGCTGTCTTCGATGGAGTCGTCCACCACCACGAGGCCGTCTCCGTCTACCGACCACGAGATGTCGCCGGGCGATTGCTCCTTACCGTTGGTATCCTTCGTGCGGAGCTCCTTGAGTTCCAAGTCCACCTTCAGGTTGTGCGTGGTGGCATGGAGCGTCGTCTTGCTGTCGACCAGAACGATGATATCCTCGCCCTGAATCACTTTTTTCTCTGCCATATCAAACTATCTTGAATGTTATCGTATATCCATGCAAATCGAAGTCGGCGTAGTAGCTGTATTCCGAAGATTTCCAGCGGCAACGCCTTCCTGACAACGCTATTCCGTCGAGGGCTCGGATCGCCTTGCGCTTGAGCGCCTCGACCGAAGCCATGCGGTCGTGGATGAGCGCCACCTCGAAAAGCGTCTGCACTCCGGCGATGCCATGCTTCGTATGCAGGGGTGTCTCCTCCGGCGTCGTAAAGGCGGCATAGGGAACAGGAGTCTCGGCATCCACAGCCCCGGCCTGCACCTTGCCCCGAAGTTCGGGAGCGGCCGCTTCGAGTGCGGCGATAAATGCTGTCTTGAAATCTTCGATCATCCCTTGACGGGTTTAAAGTGTTTCTGAACATAGCGTTCGACGGCAGAAGCCAGTTCGTCGCCGAAGATCGTAATCGTACGTTCTCCGCTTTCATCATAAGCCATTTCGAGAAAGGGTGTCGCACGAATGCCCTTTACGCTGCGGACGAAGATTTTCTCTCCCTGCTTGTTCTCGAAGACGAGCATCTTGCCTTTGCGCGAGAGGCGCGGATCCTTCGTCCCCTCGTGAATAAATTTGCCGTAGTATTGGTTCACCGCACCGCTCTTTTTCGACCTGTCGAAGACCGGCTTCACAGCTACGGCCACTTCCGTCTTCGGAGCGTTGCGATCCCGAAAGCGGACGATACGCAGTTGACGTTTGAGCTTGCCGCTCCTGACCGGAACCTTACCCCGCGCCGAAGTGAGCATCGGCCGTACTGACTGGCGGAGCGCCGCCAGCAGGATGCTTTTCTGCATCCCGTCGGGCAGGCCGTCGAGAATCTCCTTCGCCTGACGGTAACCATTTACTTCAATTGTCAGCATCGCTCTTTTTGACCTTTATGTGGAGATACTTGCGACGGCCCTCTTCATGCACCGAAACGATGCGGTAGACCATGTCGCCCTCGCGCACCTGATACGAAGCGCGGATATCCGGTCGCCAACGGATCGTATAGGCGATTTCGTTCTCGTGGAGAATACGTCCGGCAAAGAGGTTCTCCCGGCCGCCGGCTTCGGTGCGCTGTGCATAGCAGACGGCTACGCACCTCATCTCCTCGCGGCGTTCGTTATAGGCGTCCCGCTCCTCGGTGGGCGCCATGATCTCAATGCGGGTATCAAACACGGTCGTCACGATAAGGGGTTACGCGCCACGGAGCGAGCAGCTTTTCCGCCGTAAGGGAGAGTTCCGACACGAAGCGCCCGACGATATTGTCCGACTCGTTGTCGTAGAGCGTGCCGAGCAGGAGCAGGATGGCCGCCTTGATCGCCGGCGGAATCGTCTCCGCATCGTACCCCTCGGTAGCCTTCACATGGAGCTTCCTTCCGGAGAAGCGCTCAGCATCGATCAGCAACAAGTGGGCATCGTAGTCGTCAGCCAACAGGAGGTAATCTTCGTCCGGTGTGAGGATACCGTCAGGCGAGGAGACCTCCGCGATGGCGGCAGTACGGACAGGGAGTCGGACGGCATCCTCCGCTGCGCCCAAAAGCACATCGAACTCGACGTAGCGGTCGCGGATGCGGCGTCCGGTCATGTCCTCGGCGATGCCGACGGCCATCTCCAATTTGGCATCGATAAGTGCATGGTCGTGCATATCGTCGCCGATGCGAAGATAGGCGCGGACAAGTTCCGCCGACACCGGGAGGTTTCTCGTTCTGATCTCGGTATAGCGCATGACATTAAGCTCCGGAAGCGGCGTGTACGAGTTTCTTGATCGGGTGCGTACCTGCGTTCAGCAGCAGGCCGTCCAGCCGTGCGAAGCCAAAGATGCCGATGGAGAGGTACTCGGCCAACAGTTCGTTCAGGCGGATAACCCGAAAGTCCTTCACCATGCGGATCTTGAACTTCGAGAAGTCCCCGAAGAGCACCGAGGCTTTACCCGCGCCGATGTCCGGCATATCGTCGTTAAGCGTGTAGGGCTTGGCGAAGAGCGTCGGCGGCGTGCCGTCCCGTGCTCCCTCTTGCCAGATATACCGATTCGTGGTGTCCTTGATCTTGACCAGCGAGTAGAGCGTATTGCGGTTGAACATGAAGCGGCCGTTACGGGCATAGGCCGAATCGACCGAGCGGATAAGGTCGATGAGATCGTCCAGCTTGATGGCCGAAGCCGAAGGTGTGGTGTCGCTGGCTGTAGCCCACTCGATGATCCCTTTCGGTTTGCTTTTGCCGTCGCCAACGGTGAGGTCTTCATTCATGCCGCGTCCGAACGATTCTGCCAACAGATCGGAGAGCAGCGACTCCAGATCGAAGCTGTTGTCCTGCAACAGTTCGAGAGACACGGGAACGATAGGCGTGCGGTAGGTGTATGCCTTGAGTGTCTCCGAGCCGAACGATGGAGCCTTCTGCGTCGACTTCTGATACTCGGCTACGACCGTAGCCTTGCTCGTGGTGTCGTTCACCGTCGGCATGATCAGGTCGCCGCCCGTAGAGGTGGAGAAGACCGAACCGGCCTCCAGCATGCCGCCGTAGGTCTTGAGCGCCTTTTCGATGGAGTTGGCCAATGTCGAAGGAACGAGGACGCCGCCTGCCAATCCTGTGATGCCGGCACACTCCTCGAAACGGCGACGGTTCTCGGCCGAGACGCCGTTTTCGCCTTTCAGAAGATACTCGACGAAAGCGCCGCGGTACTCCGCAGGATCGTCGTTGCCATCGGCCGCGTGCCGACGTTCGTAGCTCTGTTCGGCCTGACGACGTTCCAGCTCCTCGAAACGCTCCTCCTGCTCGACCTTTCGGTCGACCTTGTCGTAATCGGCCAGCAACGTATCCCACCGCTGCTGCTCCTCGGCAGTCATCTCGCGGCCGTCCGTCGCCTTGCGAAGCTCGTCGATGGCGGCGAACACCGTCGCACGCGCCTCGCGTAATTCTTTCAGTTTGCCCATAGTATTTCAGATTTATATCTGTGGTAAACTTATACTCCGAGCGACGACCGATTATGAGACTTTGTCCCGAATGAATAAAAATTGTTTTTCTCGTTAGGTTTTCGTATATTTGTAACGTCAATAAATATACTGGGTAGATATGTCTTTCAAAATAGAGAACTATGCCGATTTAATTCGAAATGCGATTGCATATTTCTGGAATACAAGAAATAAGCAATTGAATGATCAAATTAATCGAGAGGTCCATGATGCTGGTAATCGCGGTGCTGTAACTGGAGGTAAACAAATGGATGGTTTTGTTGCCCTTCTTACAAAAGTTGCATTGGATTCAGGCATTCCTCAAGAGTGCATTTATACTCGTAGCAATCAATTACCGGGATATTTCAGACCAACAAAAGACTGGGATTTCTTGATAATTTCCCCGACCAAGAAGTTAATAGCTGTTATTGAATTCAAATCCCAAGTAGGTTCGTTTGGAAATAATTTCAACAACAGAACAGAAGAAGCATTAGGCTCGGCCGTTGATCTTTGGACTGCATTTAAAGAGAATGTATTTCCAAATCAGAATGCGCCGTGGGTTGGGTACTTGATGACTGTTGAGCGTTGTGCAAAATCAACATCAATCGTCAGAATTGCCGAACCCCATTTCGAAGTATTGAATGAATTCAAAAACACATCATATCTTGACAGATACTCCATCCTATGCAAAAAATTAATTTTGGAACGACATTACACATCTGTTGCTTTACTCTGGACATCAGATTCTAATACATATGAAAACGCATCAGAGGATATTTCAATAAATACATTTCTGGCTGCATTTGCAGGTCATCTACAGGGTGTAGCTAACGAATTTAAATAGGATGTACGGAAATAGATCAAATGGTAAAAAGCACGGAGATGTATTTACATCGCCGGACATAGTGAAGTATATGCTGGACATGTCAGAATATACTTCCGACCGTGATTTATCCTCTATTACCGTTATAGAACCTTCTTGTGGAGAAGGAGAGTTTGTCTTGGAGATTATTTCTCGATTATCTCAATCTGCCGGAAAATACAAGTTCAGTTTAAACGAGGCAATAAAGCGTTGTTTGGTTTGTTTTGATATCGACAAAGTTAAAATTGAAAAATGTATCCATAAAATACATACGTTCAATCCAACAATAGAATTAGGCGAGGATATATTCAGATACGAAGATTTCCTGTTGGCCGATATAAAGAAAGCCGATTTAATAATTGGCAATCCGCCATATGTACGCCAAGAGCAAATTCCGGAGTGTAAAAAAGAGACATATCGCCACCTATTTTTTACTTTTAAACATAGAGCCGATTTATATATTCCATTCTTTGAAAAATCTTTGAGTCTTTTAAGACCGAACGGGAAGCATTGCTTTATTTGTTCCAATCGATGGTTAAAAAACCAATATGGTTACAACCTGCGGAATATGATTTCTTCATCTTTTGACCTTCAGGTAATTGTAAACTTGGAAAAAGTTAATCCTTTCCAAGAAGAAGTGATTGCATATCCCGCGATAAGCCTTATTTCCAATAAACCAGCTGGAAATTCTTTCAAATATATTGATATCGAGAATCTAAATTCGTTAACACTACCCCATGAATTCGATGGAGAACATAAGATGCCTCATAATGGAGATTGGAGCGATACGTTTAATGTCGTTTCAAATCATCTTAAGTTAACCTCTATTGAAGATCTCGGTTTCAAAATAGGTATCGGTGTTGCTACAGGCGCTGATAAAATTTTCATTGGAAAACATTTGATTAACGTGGTAGAAGAAGAATTGTTGCTTCCGATTCTCACATCAAGAGATATTAGAAACAATAATCTCAAATGGGGCGGCAATTATCTATTCAATCCTTTTGATGAGGACGGTAATATCATAGACCTTTCGATGTATCCCAAAGCATGTGCATATATGGAACTTCATAAAGAAAGGTTGCAAAGCAGGCATGTATCCCAAAAAAATCCATCTTATTGGTATCGAACTATTGATAAGATATATAAACCCCTTTTGTCTCAACCCAAAATATTATTACCGGGCATCTCTGCTAATAATCAAATCATGATCGATGCAGGTCATTTTTACCCGCATCATAATTTATATTATATCACTGGAGGCGACATTGATAATCTCAAGATATTGAGCGCTTTTTTGATGTCGGATTTCATAGTGTCTCAATTATCACGACTTGCCAACAATATGAATGGAGGGTATCCACGATGGCAAAGTCAGTATATCAAAAAATTAAAAGTACCTGATATATACGCCATTAACGCATCTGACTCTAAAACGCTAATATCGTTTTATGATGCTAAAAACTTATCGGGAATAAACTCTGTCGTAAATCAAATTGTAGCATAGAGGCAACGTCAATATTGTCTCCTATTTCCAACGAAAACCGCCTCCTCGCCGTATTGCAGGCTCCGGAGGCGGGTGGGATCTTTAAGCGTATTCCGTGAGGCTTCAGCGTTTGAGCCTCATGACTTTCACAAGTCGATCCCGCGACAGGCATCGTGCCGTAGTATCGTTATTGTAGGGTTTCGGAGCGGTCGGCTCCGCAGATGTCTCTTCTGCCGGAGCTTTATCCCGTAGCGAACGCAGGTAGTCGGCCTTGCGCTCTTCGAGGTGGCGGACAGAGGCTTCGGTATCCCTGTAGGCCGGATAGACCACCAGCGCCACGTCGTAGAGTTTCGACACTTTGACAATCGTTCTCTGGTCGTATTCGAGTCCGTTCTGTTCATCGGCGTACAACCACTCGTCCTGCCCCACGATGAAGCGGAACGAACATTTGTTCACATCTCCGCGCCTGAGCAGTTCTACCATGTCGTTGCCGCGGGTCGTGGCAGGTGCCTCAAACGTGAAGCGCAGGCCGACCTCATCGACCGCAAGGGTCAGCGTGCCGCTCGACGTTCGGGCGAGGATGTCGTCCACGTTGTGGTTGAAGCACATGATCGCATCGTTCGTATCGCACTCGTCGAATGCGCCGCGGCGAATCTGCTCGACGAACCAGCCGCAGATCGGCTCCGACCATGTGTCGAATTTGGCCGCATACCCCGTGACCGTCCGTCCGCTCGTATCGCCTTCGCGCTGTTCGACGCGGATGTCGGAGAGCAGGCACCGCAACTCTACCATTCCGTTATTGTTTTTTCTTTCCTCCATCGATTGCCTGTTTTACGGGTTGCATATTCATCTGCACGAAATATTCGTCGCCACCCTCGTAGGAGTTCATATCTTCGAGGTTACGGATTTCGTTCGCGCACAATGCACCCACGATGTTCATATTCTTGTAAAATTCGCTGCGCGTCTTGGCATCGCCCCGCAGCAGACCGTTCAGGGAGAAGAGATAATAATACTCGACATCTATATACTTGAATGTACAAACAAAAAAGCGACCTAAAATTAGGCCGCTTTTTTTGTGTCTCTTAATGGTCAATCCACCCACCAAAAATTCGTACAGCAGGTTTTCAACATTTCATTGTCGCCATTGTTTATCACAATGATTTTATGTCTCTTGGCACTTGGTGACAAATCATGTATGAACTCTTTGTTGTAACTCGGCTTGTGGCAGGCTATCAAAATTGACTCCGGAATTTCCAATGAATCATCGTAGTCGTCTATCTTGCCAATTGATACGCTTAAATTGTTCACGAATCCGAAAACTCCGTTCAAATGTGCCCGCATTCTATTGTCTGCATAGTTTGACTTACCAATGTACAGCAATGTATCTCTACCGTAAATATGGTGGTCGCCATACAATTGATACAACACATTATGTCTGTTATCTGTGCACTTTGCAAGGTCGTCTACTGTTTTGACATGTTGTCTTTTTGACCAATTGATTATGATTTCTTGGTACTCGGCAGTTTTCATGTTGCTACAAATTAGCCATTATGATTATAAAGATTATGAACGCTACCAAAAGCCCTGCTAATGTGCTATACAATATTATGTCACGTTTTCTTTGTTTTTCTGCATATGCTTGCCATTCCTGCTCTTTATCTGTAAAATGGGTTAGCATCGGATGTTCTGCATTGGCGATATTAAGTACAGCAAGACCTGTCTTAAACTGCGACCTTGCAGCCATCGCATGCTTCTTTTTATCAGACTGCGTTAGCCACAAATCAACAGATGATGACAAAAATGTCAGGTTCTTAATAATGCCATCGACATCTTTTGTATTGAACTGAATAGCAACATTAGTATCAAGCAATTGTTTATCATGCTCGTACTCTAATGTCGATTGCTTGGCTCGTTCAATGGCTCCATAATCAACCGTTGGCTGAACAGACGGCTGAACAGAGCTACTTTCATTGACCCATGTTACACGCTTTCTAACATCATCCGCATGTTTGCCATACAATTTGTTGCCAAGCGCCTTTCCTGTTTTCTTACCAAACTCTTTGGCTGCATTGTCCCAAAATTGCCCCATAACAGAATTGATTCATTCTTCCCAGCCTTAAAGAAGATTTACACAACAAGGAAAGGCGCAAGACTGTTAGCTTATATCATTGATTGGCTCTGGACAAGCCCATGTCGAATACAAGAAAACAGCTCACGCCTCTGGCTGTATCTAATGCTCGATGCATCATATACAAAACCAAAGGAGAACGTCTTCATTATTCCTTCGACATTTGTTGAACTGTCCAGATTCATCAATGAGGAATAAAGCTAAACGCTTCCTATCAAATATGTTCGCCCAACGGGCAACACAAAGATAGAAATAATTTAGGACATTCTACACATGAGCTGTAAAATATGTAACGCTTACAAAGTTAAGTCACAATATCGTAATCTGTCATTGGCAATCGTTAGAAATACTCCGAATCTTTGTCCGTCTTTATATCCCGTGTATTGTATCTGCAAGCAAATTCATCACAATACAAATCCAAGTGCTTCTTGCTTACCACATGATAAGCGCCTATTATACCGCGTTTCAGTTGGCTCCAAAAGCCTTCAATGCTATTCGTATGATAATGGTCTTTGACATATTCACCTTTGTGGTGGTCCGCTACACGATGTTCATAGTTTTCCGACAAACCTTTGTAGCCATACTAACCGTCTGTTACGACCGTACTGCCTTTTGGTACAAACGCATTGATTGCACGTTGCAATACCCATTTGCTGGCTTTTGGAATGACCTCCGTATAAACTCTGCCATTTGACAGCATGCCCATTACCAGCGTTTTCAGTTTAAGGCTACGACCTCTCATGTTCTTCAATCGTTTGCCGGCATTCCTATTCTTGTTCCTGCCTCCGATATATGTTTCATCGACCTGCGTAACATCACCGTATATAATGCACTTGATGTTTCGCAGGTTATAACGTATTCGGCTTAACATAAACCAAGCAGTTTTCTGCGTAACTGCAATATCCTTATGCAGTTGCATACTGCTTATGCCTTTCTTATGCGCCAAGAACATATAAATTGCAACAAACCATTTACGCAACGGAATATGTGAACCTTCGAACATGGTCCCAACCGTTACTGTAAATCGCTTGTTGCAATCCTTGCATTTATGCAAGCCTATATATTGCCCGCCATTGGTCAGCTTATAATGTTCTTTTGACTGACTACCGCAATGCGGACATATCGGAGCACTACCGCCATTCCATCTGATAGCTTCAAGGAACTCCCGACAATCCTCCTCGGATTGCAGGCAGTCCAATAAATCTATCAGCGAATTTATCATCGTGGCAAAGGCAAATTATTATATGTAGATATATTACTACACGAAGCCAATTTTTGCACGATTTTCAGAAAAAAATTTCAAAGAAGAATGAAAAAGCCAACCGTTATGATTGGCTTTTAATGAATTGCATTGTATCTTTGTTTTACAGTAATACGCATAAATTTATGTAATATGGATAAACTATCGATTACAACATCATTGTCTTTTGTACATACAGAAAGTATGTACGGCTCATATAATGAACACCCATTGAGTCTAATTGTACAAGTCAGAAACAACACGGTGCAGCCCATTCAAATAGCTAAAATATGCGTATCAGCAAAGGGCTTATTGTTATCAAAAGAGTCATTGGCTCAATACAGTACACAGATAATACAACCTCATGAACAGTGCAATTTTTACTTAGACACTATACACTTGATTCAAAAACTTGGTCGCAATACAGCATTTACTGTGAAATTAACATCAATCAACAATGAAATTTTTGAAAGCAACCGGATTTCAATGGCTTCTTTGAACGAATTGTATAATGAACTGTATTAAGTTCAATAATGCATCTATTTGGCGCATTAAGTTCATCGTTTGACATAATATGCCAATAGTTAATCATTTGTCTATTTTTACGTTTGAATATTTTGTTAAGCATATTCTGATGTTATTTTAGATATAATACAAATAAAGTCCTATGTTTGCATATAGGACTTTTGCTTTTTAGATTGGTACATTCAAGTATATAGATGTCTTACTAAAATTACAAAATAAAAACGCCAAACTTCGGATGTAAACCGGCATCAATATCGAAGGATGGAAATGAACAGAAAATAAGCGTTGCTGTTTTATCGGGGAGGCGTCCATATGCAACTCATAATCTAACTGTTATTGAGAGCAATTACCCATAAACTCCTATGAGGAAAAGACCAGCCAGCAAGGAATCAATAGCGAATTTAATAAAAAACTCGCAACAGACCATTCAGAATTATGAGCGACTTCAGCACGACGTAGAAGAAACAAAAGCCATATTCGAAACAATTCTCGATAACGATAAATTTTCTTTGGAGTTCTTACAATTGACACTTGAAATATTAAGTGGAGGAACCGCCGGAATGCATGAATGCACCATCGGGTTGTGTCGGATATTGCAGGCCTCAAATGTGTATGAGAAACGCTATCATATGCAAACTATTAATTTGAACCAATTTGAATGGTGTAAGTATTTGTTGGGAAAAGACGAAACAGGAGTATTTGCGCAATATTGTAACCTGTTTTCGGAATGCAGCGATCATGAAACGTTAACCTATCTCCAAGACATACGCGACAGCATACGGTCACTTGGCGTAAAATGCAATTCCAAACTTCGGAATATTACGGCCCATTACGACGATCCTCTAAAGATTTATCAGGAATTGATATTGTTAAATGATGAGGATAAATATGTACGACGAATCGGGTTGCAGATGGAAATATATGATAAAATCGTACTCTTTGTCAAATCTGTTTTTGACGCGATACAATCTCATATCCCATCTAAAAAAACAAATTCCGGCCATCAGTCCACGCCTGAAATAGACCTGCAAGCTCTTATCAACGATCAAATAGCTAATGCTCTGCATAAGACGGAATTGCAAAGAACAATCGACGAACAATTGCCAACAGCTTGGAATGAAATAGAGCATCTTGGAAAAGATTATCATCTGTGTCAAAAAACGATTGAATTTTTTCTACAGCAGAACATAGATCCGTCTCCCATGCGGCATATGTTATCATTATTGGAATTTCAATGGGTTGTGACCTTTATGCGTTTGGATCTCACTTGTGCGATGAATAGTTATCTGCATGCATCGACGATGCTTGATAGATCCGTGTGCCTGCATCGAATTTACATGATAGAGACTGCGGCCCTGACACACCTTTACGGATATAAAGAAGAATATCGGCAGAAGAGCATTTGGTGTAAAATCAAAAGGATTGCCGAATTTGCAACTATTCCGGACTCAACTCGAATCGAGCATCGTTTATCCGAGCATACGGCAATCTTGAATTGCGACAGACGGAACCTATATACACATTATTGGGAAAACGGAGCATCAAATATCAGCAAACGATGGCAGGATTTCCAAACAATGGATCATGTCCAAACGTTATACCGACTTCAAGATCTCATCCTATTATGCAAAGACATCTGTTCATATACAGCCTCACTGCTATCGGAAATGGATAAAAGTCAAAAAAAACGAAGCGCAGAAACAACCAGACAAATCAACGAGATGATATGCAAAATCAAGGATATGGGAGTTAAATTCAATAATCAAGATATAATAAATTCTGCTGAAAAGCTACACGCAATATTATCCAATCGCCGGTTGAAATAGATGCATCTTTCAGAAACAAAACGATACGACACAGCACGACAGAGTTGCATAACCACGTTGTAACCTATATTTGCAACAAGCAGCAAGTTGAAGCCGAATCAAAAGGAGCTAACCACTCGAAAATATAGCTTATAGCACCATATAACCAGTATTTTCAGGAAAACCCCAGACGGATCACGAAAGGGGCTGTCTAACAAGTTTTAGACACCCCTTTTTTATTCGTACTGCTATTCGAGAACTTTTTTCGAATACGCATTCTCGGAGGGTTAAAAAAACTTGTTAGACAGCCCCTTTTTCGCATGCGGCGGCGACGGCGGACACCCGTGGCCGGCGGGGCCTGCCTTCAGAGCCGCCTTACTTGAAAATCTGGTGGGATCGGATCAGCGTGGAGTGCGGATCGTCCTCGCGGATTTCGTCGTCGTTCAGCCGGTACGCCTTCTTCACGGCTTTCCCGATTTGCCGGTTGACCTGATTCAGTCCTTCGTTCTCGACGAGTCTTAAATAGTTTTGCATCAGGTCGCGGTCGTGCTGAATCAGTAAAAAGATTTCGTCGGTGATCGTCCGGTTTTTCAGGGAGATCACCCGTTTGATGAAATTTTCCAAATCCATGACTTTCGAATCCATGATCGAACGTTTTTATCGGTCGCAGAACAAAGATAGCGGTTTTGAGCGGATTATCCGCATGGACCGGGTGGAAATCGGTCGATCGCGCCGTTGCAGGAATCGGAGTCCCGTCCGATCTGTCGGACGGGGCCGCATCGTCGTGCGGTTCCGCCGGATGCCGTTCGCGGCTCGAATCCCTCGCCGGAGGCGCCGCTTTGCCCTCGGGTGCCTATCCCTTGACTGATTCGTCGTGAACCGTCATCTTCTGAGGGCGGTTCCGCCGCGGACCTTCGCGTGTCTGCCGTCCGACGATGGGGCCCGGCTGCGAATCGGGCGGGTCCGTCGCATCGCGGCTATGGACGAAGGGGGCGGGGTGCCTTGCCGCAAGCGGACGGATGGACGGATGGACGGACGGAGAGCCCCTGCCCGTTAAGTATAAATACGTATTTTCCGCAAATATCAGGCCCGCAAGATGCGCCCGATCGGATCAATTTCATATTTTTGTGTCGTTTCTAAACGACAAGGACCCGATAGATGGTTGATTTTCAAAAACTGCCTTCGCCGTGTTTCGTTCTCGACGAGACGTTGCTGGACGCGAATCTGGCGAAGATCGACAGCGTGAGGGCGGCGACCGACGCCGAGATCATCGTAGCGCTCAAGGCATGCGCGATGTGGCGTATTTTCCCCGAGCTGGCCCGCCATTCCGACGGCGCCACGGCCAGTTCCGCAGCCGAAGCACGGCTCGTATTCGAGGAATACGGCCGTCCGGCCCACACCTATGCGCCGGTCTACACCGACCGCGACATCGGGGAGATCCTTCGGTGCAGCGACCACATTACGTTCAACTCCGTGGCGCAGTTCGAGCGTTTCGGACCGATGGCGCTTCTGCGCGGCATCTCGTGCGGACTGCGGATCAATCCGCAGTATTCGCCCGTCGAGACGGACCTCTACAATCCTTGCGTGTCCGGTTCGCGCCTCGGCATCGCCGCCGGCGAACTCCGGGAGCTGCCGGCGGGTGTCGAAGGGCTTCATTTCCACGTGCTCTGCGAGTCGCGTCCGCATCATCTGCATCTGGCGCTGGAAGCGGTCGAGCGGCATTTCGGCCGTTTTCTCGATCGCATCGCGTGGCTCAACATGGGCGGCGGCCATCTGATGACCCATGTCGATTACGACTGCGACGAACTGATCCGCATTCTCCGCGGGTTCAAGGCGCGGCATCCCCGTCTGCGCCTCATCCTCGAACCGGGCAGCGCCTTCACGTGGCGTACGGGTTTTTTGGTCTCGACGGTCGAAGACATCGTCGAGAACGGCGGCATACGCACGGCGATGCTCGACGTGTCGTTCGCCTGCCACATGCCCGACTGTCTCGAAATGCCCTACAAACCGGCGATCGTCGGCGCACACGAGCCCGCCGCAGGGGAGATGCGCTGGCGCATGGGGGGCAACAGCTGTCTGGCGGGCGACTATGCGGGCGACTGGGCTTTCGACCGCGGCCTGCGGGTCGGCGACCGGATCGTGTTCGAGGACATGATCCATTATACGATGGTCAAGACCACGATGTTCAACGGCGTGGCCCATCCCGCGATCGCCATCGCGCGGCGCGACGGCCGGGTAGAGATCGTCCGCGAATTCGGTTACGAGGATTTCCGCGACCGGATGTCCTGATTCGGATAAAACTTACAAACCGCTTATAAATGAAAGATTTTACACCCACTTCCTATACGCTCGAATGCGTCGCCACGGGCCGCACGTTCGAAGACGAAGGCTGGATGATGGAGGACCGCTCCTGCAAGACCCCCTCGCTCGTTCGGGCCCGTTACGCCGCAAGACGGCTCGAAGTCCGCTCGTCCGAGCTCGGGCTCTACAAATACGCCGACTGGCTCCCCGTCAACCGCATGCTGGAAGGCTCGTCCGCTCCCGTAACCTATAAGAGCAAGGGGCTCGCCAAGCACCTCGGACTGGAGAATCTCTACATCACCTTCAACGGCTACTACCCGGCTATCGGCGCCCGAATGACCACCTGTTCGTTCAAGGAGACCGAAGCTTTCTCGGTGTGCGCCCGCGCGGCGAAGGACGAGAAACGGGTGCTGGTGGTGGCTTCGGCCGGCAATACGGCCCGCGCTTTCGCCAAGGTCTGTTCCGACAACGGCATCAAGCTGCTGCTGGCGGTGCCCGCCGAGAACCTTCAGGCCCTCTGGTTCGAGGAGCCGCTGAATCCCTGCGTGAAACTGATCTGCTGCGAATACGGAGGCGACTATTTCGACGCCATCCGCCTGAGCGACCTCGCGCTCAAGGGCGATAATTTCTACGCCGAGGGCGGCGCCAAGAACATCGCCCGCCGCGACGGCATGGCGACCACCGTGCTCTCGGCCGTTACGACCATCGGCCGCATCCCCGACTACTATTTTCAGGCCGTCGGCAGCGGCACGGGCGCCATTGCGGCGTGGGAGGCCAACCTGCGGCTCATCGAAGACGGACGTTACGGCTCGAATCTGATGAAGCTGATCGTCTCGCAGAACGCCCCCTTCGTGCCGATGTACGACGCATGGCGGGTCGATTCGCGCGAAATGCTCGCGGCCGACGAGGACAAGATGCGCCGCAACGCCGAGATCATCGACGCCAAGGTGCTCTCGAACCGCCGTCCGCCTTACGGCATCGCCGGCGGCCTCTACGACGCGCTGAAGGCTACGGGCGGCGACGTGATGGTCTGCACGAATGCGCAGGCGCGCAAGGCGCGCGCCCTGTTCCGGGAGCTGGAGGGCGTGGATATTTATTCGGCCGCCGGCGTGGCGCTGGCGTCGCTCGTCAAATGCGTGGAGGCCGGCCGCATCGCCAAGGATGCCGTGGTGATGCTCAACATCACGGGTGGCGGCGAAGAGCACTTCAAGGAAGGCAAGGAGCTCTGGTACCTGAAACCGAGCCACATCTTCCCGCTGGAACCCGACGTGGAGGATGTCGTAGCCAAGGTGGAGGCCCTGTTCGCCTGATGCGGCCTCCGACAGACGGAAAATTCTCGGTCCGCAGAGCGCTGCGCAGCCGGAGCGCTCGGCAGACCGTTTTTTTATTAACTGATCCAATTAAAAAAACGAACAAGATGAAAGAGATCCAAACGAAGCGTATTCCCTGCTTCAAGCGTTGGACCCGCACGGGCTGGGCAGCCTTTGCGAGCCTCCACCGCCCTGTAACGATCGGGGTGCTCTCCGTTACGATGTCGATCCTCTTGCCGGCGGCGGCCGCCGCGCGGGTGCAAGTCTCCGACTCGCTCGAAATCTGCAAGATCTTGCAGATCGACGAGGTGGGGATCACGGGCAATTTGTCCTCGCCCACGCGCAGCGTCGTGCCGCCTACCACGCTCTTCGACCGGAAGGCCGGGGGTGCGGGGCCGCTTCAAACCTTGGAGTCCGCCCTGCGCCTTGCGCCCGAAGTCGACGTCCGAGAGCGGGGCGGCAAGGGGGTGCAGGCCGACATCTCGATACGGGGAGGCTCCTTCGATCAGACGATGATCCTGCTCAACGGCATCAACTTTACCGATGCGCGCACGGGGCACCAGTCCCACGCGCTGCCCGTCGATCTCGACTGCGTGTCGGGTATCGAACTCATCGACGGGGTAACGGGCGTCGGCGCCTTCGCGGGCGCCGTGAATATCCGCACCGCACCGCTCCGGCCCACCTATCTGCGTTTCGAAGGGGCCGGCGGCGCATACGGCTATGCCTACGGCAACCTTTCGGGCGCCCTGACCGCCGGCCGGTTCACGCTCTTCGCAGCCGGTTCCTACCGCCGCAGCGACGGGTATATCCACAACACCGACTTCGACAACTGGAACGGGTTTCTGCGGATGAACTACGACTCCGAACGGGCCGGTTTCTTCGACGTGCAGGCGGGTTGGCAGAGCCGTTCGTTCGGCTCCAACGGGTTCTATGCCGCCTATAATCCCGATCAGTACGAGCAGACCCGCACGGCGCTCGCTTCCGTTCGGTGGGTGAAGCGGTTGGGCGACGTTACCCTGAATGCCACCGCAAGTTACCGCAAGAACTTCGACCGCTACGACTGGACGCGCGGCACGCCGATGAACCGCCACAATACGGACAATGCCGGTGCGGAGCTGTGGGCCGACTACGGCTGGCGGTGGGGCGAGACTTCGCTGGGCGGCGACTACACCTACAACCACATTTTCAGCACCAATCTGGGCCTTCCGCTTGCCGAACCGCACGGCGAGTACACCCACGCCGATGCACGCCATGTGGGCAACCTCTGGCTCCGGCACACGAAACGCTGGCGGCGTTTCGATCTCTCGGGTTCGGCGGGCGTGAGTTTCTCGCCCTACGGCACGGCGGCGCTCTGGAGCCTCTCGGGCGGGTTCGCGCCCGCGGCGGGGCTGCGTCTGGATGCGGGCGTCTCGCAGTCGATGCGTCTGCCGACCTTCACCGACCTCTACTACACCTCTCCGGCTCAGCTCAACAATCTCGATCTGGGTCCGGAACATGCTGTGTCATATCGTGTAGGAGCCGATTATCGGAAGGGGCGCTGGAGCATCTCGGCGAATCTTTTCTACCGCGACGGCCGCAACATCATCGACTGGGTGTGGCGTCCCGATCTGGGCGACAAGTGGCATTCCGAGCAGACGAGCAGTCTCGATACGTTCGGCGCCGAGGCCACGGGCGGGTATACCTCCGGCAGAGGTTTCCTGCGCCGTGCGACCCTCTCTTACGGCTGGCTTTCGACCGACCGCCGCGGAGAGGTCATCACGTCGAGCGCGATGGACTACATGAAGCATAAGCTCTCGGCCGCACTGGAGGTGTGTTTCCTGCGCCGCTTCACGCTTTCGCTCACGGGCACGCTCTACGACCGCAACGGAGCTTATACGGCCTACCTGCGCAATCCCGACGGATCGCTGAGTTTGGACGAGACGGGAGCGATGAAGACCGAGATGCGCGACTTCGAGCCGTACTTTCTGTTGGATGCCCGTATCGCTTGGGAAAAAGGATGTTGCAAGCTCTATGTCGATGCGACCAATCTCACCGATGCGGAGTATTTCGACTTCGGCGGTCTGGAGTTGCCGGGCCGCTGGCTGACGGGCGGCGTGTTGATTACGCTCGGCATGTAGCGCTCCTTTCCGGCTGCGACGAACGGGGGCCTGCGGCAAATGCCGCGGGCCCTTTTTGCGCGGGCAGGTGATATTTCTTAACCGGAATGCGATTTTTTCGTTACATATTTGGTGTCCGATTCCTGAAAATTTGTTACTTTTGAAGTCAGAACTTAAATCCAACCGAAAATATATGGAAAAACGTATCGTAGAGTGCGTGCCCAATTTCAGCGAGGGCCGCGACAAGAACATCATCCGGCAGATCACGTCGGCGATCGAAGCCGTCGAGGGCGTCAAACTGCTCGACGTCGACCCGGGCGAGGCGACCAACCGTACGGTCGTAACTTTCGTCGGCGAGCCCGAGGCGGTCGTCGAGGCCGCCTTCGAAGGGGTGAAGAAGGCCGCCGAACTGATCGACATGTCGAAGCACCACGGCGCGCATCCCCGTATGGGCGCCACGGACGTGCTGCCGCTGATCCCCATCGCGGGCATCACGCTCGAAGAGTGCGCCGAGCTGGCCCGGGCGCTGGCCAAGCGCATCGCCGAGGAGCTGCGCATTCCGACCTATAACTACGAAGCCGCCGCCTTCACGCCCGAGCGCCGCAACCTCGCCGTGTGCCGCCGGGGCGAGTACGAGGCGCTGCCCGAGCGCATGACCCGCAAGGAGGAGGCGCCCGATTTCGGCGCCCGTCCGTTCGACGAGGGGATCGCCCGCACGGGCGCCACGGCCGTGGGTGCGCGCGACTTCCTGATCGCCGTGAACTTCAACCTCAATACCACCTCCACGCGCCGCGCCAATGCCGTCGCGTTCGACGTGCGCGAGAAGGGCCGCCCCGTGCGCGAGGGCGGTTCGCCCGCGGGCAAACCCCTCAAGGACGAGAACGGCAAGACGATCATGCAGCCCGGGACGCTCAAGGCGACCAAGGCGATCGGCTGGTTCATCGAGGAATACGGCATCGCACAGGTGTCTATGAACATCACGAACATCTCCGTTACGCCGTTGCACGTGGCGTTCGACGAGGTGTGCCGTGCGGCCGGCGCCCGCGGCCTGCGCGTTACGGGCACCGAGATCGTCGGTCTGATCCCCAAGCGCGCGCTCGTCGAGGCGGGCAAATATTTCCTGAAGAAACAGCAGCGCTCGACGGGCCTTTCGGAGGCGGAGATCATCAAGATCGCCGTGAAGTCGATGGGGCTGGCCGACCTCAAGCCCTTCGACCCCGAGGAGAAGGTGATCGAGTACCTGCTCGAAACCGGCAAGGGAACCCGGAAACTCGTCGATCTCACGTGCGACGGTTTCGCCGAGGAGACCGCGAGCGAGTCGCCGGCCCCGGGCGGCGGTTCGATCTCGGCCTACATGGGTGCGCTGGCCGCTGCGCTGGGCACGATGGTCGCCAACCTCTCGTCGCACAAGGCCGGCTGGGACGCCCGCTGGGAGGAGTTCTCCGATTGGGCCGACAAGGGCCATGCGCTGATGCGCGAACTGCTGCATCTGGTGGACGAAGACACGGAGGCTTTCAACCGCATCATGGCCGTCTTCTCGATGCCCAAGTCGACCGACGAGGAGAAGGCCGCCCGTGCCGCCGCACTCGAAGCCGCCACACTCTATGCCACGCAGGTTCCGCTGCGCACGATGCAGACCACATTCAGGACTTTCGAAGTCGTGAAGGCGATGGCCGAAATCGGCAACCCCAACTCCGTCTCCGACGCGGGCGTGGGTGCGCTGGCGGCCCGCAGCGCCGTGCTGGGCGCCTGCCTCAATGTGAAGATCAACGCCGCGGGTCTCAAGGACCGCGCCGCGGCCGACAAGCTGGTGGCCGACGCCGTGGCGCTGGCCGCCGATGCCGAGCGCATGGAGCGCGAGGTGCTGGAAATCGTGGAAAACAAAATCAAATAGCCTATGACACTGCAAGAGTTTCAAGACGATATCCGCGCGGGCATTCCCGATGTGCTGCCTGCCGCGAAGCCCTATGACAAGCAGATCAACCACGCGCCGCGCCGCAAGGAGATCCTGACGCCCGAGGAGCGCGTGCTGGCGATCAAAAACGCCCTGCGCTACTTCCCCGCGAAGCACCACGCCGTGCTGGCGCGCGAATTTGCGGAGGAGCTGCGCAAGTACGGCCGCATCTACATGTACCGCCTGCGTCCCGATTACGAGATGCACGCGCGTCCGGTGGAGGAGTACCCCCACAAGTCGCGTCAGGCGGCGGCCATCATGCTGATGATCCAGAACAATCTGGACAAGGCCGTGGCCCAGCATCCGCACGAGCTGATCACCTACGGAGGCAACGGCGCCGTGTTCCAGAACTGGGCGCAGTACCGCCTCACGATGAAATACCTCTCGGAGATGACCGACGAACAGACGCTCGTGATGTACTCGGGCCATCCGCTCGGACTGTTTCCGTCGCACCGGGATGCTCCGCGCGTGATCGTTACGAACGGCATGGTGATCCCCAACTATTCGAAACCCGACGACTGGGAGCGTTTCAATGCGCTCGGCGTGTCGCAGTACGGCCAGATGACGGCGGGATCCTATATGTATATAGGTCCGCAAGGCATCGTGCACGGTACGACCATCACGGTGATGAACGCCGCCCGCAAGCGTTTCGGGCCGGGCCGGACCGACGCCCGCGGCATGTTGTTCGTAACGTCGGGTCTGGGCGGCATGTCGGGCGCACAGCCCAAGGCAGGCAATATTTCGGGCGTGGTGAGCGTTACGGCAGAGATCAACCCCAAGGCCGCGCAGAAACGCTACGATCAGGGCTGGGTCGACGAACTGCACGAGTCGCTCGACGAACTGATCCCGCGCATCCGCAAGGCCGTGGAGGCGAAGGAGGTCGTCTCGCTGGCCTACGTGGGCAATGTGGTGGACCTCTGGGAGCGCCTTGCCGCAGAGAACATCCGTGTCGATCTGGGCTCGGACCAGACGTCGCTCCACAACCCGTGGGCCGGCGGTTATTACCCCGTGGGCCTGAGCTACGAGGCTTCGAACAAGATGATGGCCGAGGAGCCCGCCCGCTTCAAGGAGTGCGTGCAGGAGTCGCTGCGCCGTCAGGTCAAGGCGATCAACAAGCTGGCTGCCGGGGGGATGTACTTTTTCGACTACGGCAACGCCTTCCTCTTGGAGGCGTCGCGTGCCGGCGCCGAGGTGATGGGCGAGGGGGGCCGCTTCCGCTATCCCTCCTATGTGCAGGATATCATGGGCCCGATGTTCTTCGACTACGGCTTCGGCCCCTTCCGTTGGGTCTGCGCTTCGGGCAAGCCCGAGGATCTGGAACTCACGGACCGTCTGGCCGCCGAAGTGCTGGAGGAGATCCGCCGCACGGCGCCCGCGGAGATTTGCGGACAGCTCGACGACAACATCCACTGGATCCGCGAAGCCGGCAAGAACAAACTCGTCGTGGGCTCGCAGGCGCGCATCCTCTACGCCGATTCCGAAGGCCGCACGAAGATTGCGCTGGCCTTCAACGAGGCCATCCGCGACGGCCGTCTGTCGGGTCCCGTCGTGCTGGGCCGCGACCACCACGACGTGTCGGGCACCGACTCGCCCTACCGCGAGACGTCGAACATCTACGACGGTTCGAACCGCACGGCCGACATGGCCGTGCAGAACGTCATCGGCGATGCGTTCCGCGGCGCGACGTGGGTTTCGATCCACAACGGCGGCGGCGTCGGCTGGGGCGAGGTGATCAACGGGGGCTTCGGCATGGTGATCGACGGATCGGACGATTCGGCGCGCCACATCCGCGAGATGCTGCTCTGGGACGTGAACAACGGCATCGCCCGCCGCAGCTGGGCCCGCAACGAGGGTGCCGTGTCGGCGATCAAGCGCGAAATGGAGCGTACGCCCGGACTGCGGGTTACGCTGCCCAACTTCGCCGACGAAGCTCTGATCCGCAAGGCGTTGGAGGAGTAAATGCGCAGGGCTCCGGCCGACCGTGAGGGGCGGAGGCCCGGTCGGTCGGGTTCTCCCGATCCCGACCGGCGGACTGACCCTATCGGCCGTTTCGGAGAGGCCGATCCTGTTTGCTGCCGTCTTTTCGACTCTTCCGGATGTTTTTCGCAGCCGTCTCCCTGCTTCGGCAATATGCGGGCGCCGGCTCGGTTCGCACCCGGTTCGGCGGGAGCGGTCGAATGCTCCGGCCGTTCACTCTGCACGGAGCACCGATGGACGGAACGGGTTTCATCGCTCCGAACTTCGGGCCGGATTGCTGCCACTTCCTGCTTTGCTGGCCGGAAAAGGGGCGCGCATAGTTGTTGGTCGGATTCCGTGCGGAAGCAGAGCGGTGCGGATGCGGAAAGCCGGTTCCCGAAGGTCGGCGGATCGCTGCCTCTTCTTCGTTGCGCCGCGCCGGAAAGGGATTGCGCATGATTGCAGCCGAAGCGCGGGTACGAGAAGACGTTAGCGCGTCGGGCCCGTTCGAAATGCGGTTCCGGTCCCGACGGCCGAGCAGGGGCGTGTGAAGCGGAGCCGGCAAATCGGACCGTTTCGACAAGCCGAGGGCAAAGCCGAACGAGAGTTCGAGTTGTGCCGAGATGGGAAATGGAAGAAAGCGATCCGACCCTATTGATGAGCAAGGGAGAGGGCCGCACGCCGGTCCGGACTTTGCCGCGGCGGGAAGCCGAAGGACGTTTCGTCGGGCCGAATGGCGGGCCAAATGCTGGGGCGGATTGCGCCGAGGCGGAAAATGGAAGAAAGCAGTTCAGCCGTTTTGTCGAGCCGGATGTCGGGCCGGACGTTGGTTCGGGCTGTGCCGGGGCGGGAACGGGATTGCACGAAAGCGAATGATCCGAACTCCTGAAGGAGGGCCGGTTCCGGAGGATCATCGCTCTCCGCCTCCGACGGAGGGCGGAATGAAACGATACGAAAACAACCGATTTGAAAAACCTTAAATTCGAATAAACCGATGATTCATCACATCAGCGCCGACCACCTTTCGGTGGAGCGCGTGGAGGAGATCCTCACCAAAAACTACAAACTCGCACTCAGCGACGATGCCCGCGCACGCATCCAAAAGTGCCGCGACTACCTCGACCGCAAGGCGCAGGACACCGACCGGCCGATCTACGGCGTTACGACGGGCTTCGGCTCGCTGTGCAACGTCTCCGTGGGCCGCGACGAGCTGGCTCGGCTCCAGCAAAACCTCGTCATGTCGCATGCGTGCGGCACGGGCGAGCGCGTACCTGCGCAGATTGTGAAGCTGATGCTCTTCCTGAAGGCGCAGTCGCTCTCGTACGGCTATTCGGGAGCGCAGGTCGCTACGGTCGAACGTCTCCTCGATTTCTTCAACAACGACATACTCCCCGTGGTCTACCAGCAGGGATCGCTGGGCGCTTCGGGCGACCTCGCGCCGCTCGCGCACATGACCCTGCCGCTGCTCGGTCTGGGCGAGGTGGAGTACGGGGGTGCCGTGCGTCCCGCCGCCGAGGTGCTCGAAGAGCTGGGCTGGGAGCCGATCCGCCTGCAATCGAAGGAGGGGTTGGCCCTGTTGAACGGTACGCAGTTCATGGCTTCGTTCGGCGTGTGGTCGCTCATCAAGGCCAAGCACCTGAGCGCACAGGCCGACATGGTGGGTGCTATGTCGCTCGACGCTTTCGACGGCCGTATCGAACCTTTCGCCGACAACGTGCACCTGATCCGCGCCCACAAGGGCCAGCTGGAGACGGCCCGTGCGTTCCGCCGTCTGCTGGAGGGCAGCGAACTGATCGCCCGGCCCAAGACGCATGTGCAGGATCCCTATTCGTTCCGCTGCATCCCGCAGGTGCACGGCGCGTCGAAGGATACGATCGCCTATGTCGAGAGCGTGCTGACGACCGAAATCAACGCTGCGACCGACAACCCGACGGTCTTCCCCGACGAGGATGTCGTGGTTTCGGCCGGCAACTTCCACGGCCAGCCGATCGCGCTGGCGATGGATTTTCTGGCGATCGCCGTGGCCGAGCTGGGCAACATCTCCGAGCGCCGCACCTATAAGCTGATTTCGGGCGCGCGCGAACTGCCCAACTTCCTCGTGAAGAATCCGGGCCTGAACAGCGGCTTCATGATTCCGCAGTACGCCGCCGCTTCGATCGTCAGCCAGAACAAGGGGCTCTGCTGGCCCGCTTCGGCGGATTCGATCCCCTCGTCGCAGGGGCAGGAGGACCATGTGAGCATGGGCTCGAACGCCGCGACGAAACTCTGGCGCGTCGTGCTCAACACGGAGCGCGTGTTGGCCATCGAGCTCTTCAACGCGGCTCAGGCGCTCGAATTCCGCCGTCCGCTCCGTTCGTCGCCCGCCATCGAGGCGCTCCACGCCGCCTACCGCAAGCAGGTGCCCTTCATCGAGAACGACGAGGTGATGTATCCCCATATCGAATCCTCGATCCGGTTCCTTCGTTCGTTATGAGGCTGCTGGTAAAGAATATCGCCCGGATCGTCGGCATCCGTCCCGCAGGCGTCGAGCGCGTCTGCGGTGCCGGGATGGCCGAGCTGCCCGAACTGACCGACGCATGGCTGCTGGCCGAAGAGGGGCGCATCGCGGCCTTCGGACCGATGTCGGAGCTCGGACCGATCGAGGCCGACGAAACGGTGGATGCCGAGGGAGGGACGCTCTTCCCGTCGTTCTGCGATTCGCACACCCATCTGGTCTATGCCGGCAGCCGCGAACAGGAGTTTCTGGACAAGATCAACGGCCTGAGCTACGAGGAGATCGCCCGCCGGGGCGGCGGCATTCTCAACTCCGCCGACCGGCTCCGCGCCGCCTCGGAGGACGAGTTGTACGAGCAGGCCATGGAGCGCATCCGCGAAATCATCCGCATGGGTACGGGGTGCGTCGAGATCAAGAGCGGCTACGGCCTCGCGACCGCAGACGAACTGAAGATGCTGCGCGTGATCCGCCGTATCCGCGAGACCTCGCCCATCGCTGTGCGCGCCACCTTCCTCGGGGCGCATGCCGTGGCCCGCGACTACATCGGCCGTCAGTCGGAGTATGTCGATCTGGTCTGCCGCGAGATGATTCCGGCCGTAGCCCGCGAGGGATTGGCCGAGTTCGTCGACGTCTTCTGCGACGAAGGGTTCTTTACGGTCGAAGAGACCGCTCGGATCATGCGGGCGGGAGCCGAGCACGGGCTCGTACCGAAGATCCACGCCAACGAACTGGCCGTTTCGGGCGGCGTGCAGGTCGGCGTTGAGCACGGTGCGCTGTCGGTGGACCACCTCGAACGGATGGATGCCGCGGCGATCGCTGCGCTGCGCGGTACGCGCACCATGCCGACGCTGCTGCCGGGGGCCGCCTTTTTCCTCGGTATGAGCTATCCGCCCGCCCGCGAGATGATCGCCGCCGGACTGGGCGTAGCGCTGGCATCGGACTACAACCCGGGGTCGTCGCCGTCGGGCAACATGAAGATGGTGGTCTCGCTCGCCTCGATCCGCATGCGAATGACGCCTGCCGAAGCGATCAACGCCGCGACGCTCAACAGCGCTTACGCCATGGGCGTGAGCGGCGACTACGGTTCGATCACGGTCGGCAAGGTCGCCAATTTCTTCCTCACCGATCCGATTCCGTCGGTGGCGTTCCTGCCCTATGCCTATACGACGCCCCTTGTCCGGCGCGTGTTCCTGCAAGGGCGGGAGATCGGACAGGCCGCCGTTTGACGCCGGCGGGTTTGTGCCGCCGCAGCGGACGACGGGAGCAGGGGAGCCGGCATCTGCCGGACGGCGCAGGACGTTGAGACGGCCGGGCTCAGGCGGTTTGTCGAACGTCGTATGTCGCTGTGCGGCGGCAGCATGACGCGGATGAGCCGGATGCGTATGCCGTTGCGGCCACAGTAGAGAACGGAATGCCCCGGATCATGAGGGAGCATCTTCGAGACAAATGTTCGGGCGGCATCGGAAGGGATGCCGCAACAGGATCGTCGAAAGGGGCGGTCCTGTTTTTTTCGGGTCGTATGCAGGGCGACGAGCGGGAAGACTCCGGATCGGATATCCGGCGACACCTGCCGCCGGAGGCCGTCCGCACCGGGGAATTCGGCGACACTTGCCTCCGGACGCAGCCCGCATCGGGAATCCGGCGAATGACGGAATGCCGAAAGCCGGTCCGGATGGACCGGTACGAGGCAACCGGTCCGTCGGTTCGGGCCGGTACGGGTGGGCCGGCATCCGCCCGGCAGCTTCCCGGGGAACGGTCGGGGGGGGGCGTCCGGTCGTAGGCGGAAGCCATACGACCGGCAGCTGCGGGTGTCCGGCGGGGAATCTGCAAATGCTCCCGCGGAAGGTGCAACGGCCGGGACGGTGTCGCCGTTTGTTCGCAGAGACCGGAAT
>OVXI01000062.1_pt1 | contig 29363 bp, 25 predicted proteins | sample 1732031 | NCBI WGS metagenome assembly OVXI01 (sample SAMEA4545821, study PRJEB24839) | metagenome | biome: chicken; feature: ceca content | place: Italy | collected 2013-05 | reverse complement strand
ATGCACATCCTCTCGGTGGCGGCCTCCCCCTTCGTATGGCTGCTTTCGCGGAGCATCGAAGCCGTAACGCGCCTCATGGGCCTCAAAGAGACGGAAAGCAAAGTAACCGAAGCCGAAATCCGATCGATCATACAGGAAGGCGCCGAAGACGGCGAAGTGCAGGAGGTGGAGCAGAAGATCGTGGGCCGCGTCTTTTCGCTCGGCGACCGCACGGTGGGTTCGATCATGACCCACCGGAGCGAAATCGTCTGGATCGACCTCTCGATGTCGGCCGACCGCATCCGCGAACTGGTCGACGGTTCGCCGCACAACCGCTTTCCCGTCGCCGACGGCAATCTCGACCGCGTGGAGGGCGTGGTCTACCTCAAGGATCTGTTCACCCACATCAACGATCCCGATTTCGAGGTGCGGAAGGTGCTTCGACCGGCCAAGTTCTTCCATGAAGAAACCGAGGTCTACAACGCGCTCGAACAGCTCCGGACCGAGCATCTCGGCTACGGCATCGTGTGCGACGAATTCGGCATTACGCAGGGGATCGTTACGCTGCGCGACATTCTCGAAGCGCTCGTGGGCACGATGCTCGAAGAGCGCGAGGAGCCCGACATCGTGCCGCGCGAAGACGGCTCCGCACTCGTGGACGGCCAATGTCCGTTCTACGACTTTCTGGCCTACTACGGTTTGGAGGACGTTCTTCCGCACAACGAATACAACACCCTCAGCGGCCTGATCCTCGACGAGTTGGAACACATCCCCCAGACGGGCGAACAGCTGCAATGGCAGATGTTCCGGTTCGAAATCGTGGACATGGACGGAGCGCGCATCGACAAAATACTCGTAACCCGTCTGTCATGAAAATCGCCGGCATAGAGCTGGGCGACCGGCCCCTTTTTCTGGCGCCGATGGAGGACGTTACCGACCCTTCGTTCCGCTACATGTGCAAACGGTTCGGGGCCGATGTCGTCTACACCGAATTCATATCGGCCGACGGCCTGATCCGCGACGCGGCCAAATCGCTCGCCAAGCTGCGCTTCGACGACGCCGAACGGCCCATCGGCATCCAGATCTACGGCAACCGGATCGAACCGATGGTCGAAGCGGCGCGCATGGCCGAGGCCGCCGGACCCGATCTCGTCGACATCAACTTCGGTTGCCCCGTGAAGAAGATCGCCGGCCGCGGAGCCGGCTCGGGCATGATGCGCGACGTGCCGCTGATGGTCGAGATGACGCGCCGGATCGTCGAGGCGATCCGTACGCCCGTAACGGTCAAAACCCGTCTGGGCTGGGACGACGAATCGAAAAATATCGAAGAGATCGCCCTCCGGCTGCAAGACACGGGCATCGCGGCCCTCACGATCCACGGCCGCACGCGCGCCCAAATGTATCGCGGCGAGGCGGACTGGACGCTCATCGGCGCCGTGAAAAACAATCCCGCGATCCGCATACCGATCATCGGCAACGGCGACGTGGATTCGGGACCCAAAGCCCGGGAGATGTTCGACCGCTACGGAGTGGACGGGGTGATGATCGGCCGCGCGACCTACGGACGGCCGTGGATCTTCCGCGAGATCAAGCATTTCCTCTCGACAGGCGAAGTGCTTCCGCAGCCGTCGGTGCGGGAGCGTGCGGCCATCGCGCGCGAACATCTGGCCAAATCCATCGAGGTCAAGGGCGAATACGTGGGCGTGATCGAGATGCGCCGCCACCTTTCCAACTACTTCAAGGGGCTGCCCGACTTCAAATCCACGCGGCTCAAACTCGTAACGCTCACCGACATCGCGGAGCTGTTCGCCACGATCGACTCCATCGCCGAACGTTGGGGCGATTTCGATGCGTCGCAAGTCGTTCCGGCTCCCCTGTCGCACGATCTCTGAACGGAGCGGCCGGCGAAGCGGGCACTCCCCGCCGCCCCACCCGATTGCCGCATCGCTCAACAATACGCGGCAAAACCGGCGAAGCTCACCCCGCCGCACGGAACGCTGCATCGCATCATACGACACTTCGCCGCGCCCCACCACGGCAGCCCCACCACGACGGACGGTACCCCGGCTTACCGCAGCACCGACGATACAACACTCCCGCAGTTTCCCGTTACACCGCAATGCACATCGCCCCGCCGTACCGCACGGCGTCGCCGCCATGCCGCACGACCGACGATGCACGACCTTTCGTCAGCCAGCCGGACGGAATATTCTGACAGCACTCACGGACCGTCGCAACGTTCTTTTCGAAACAAAATCGAATCCGCGGTACATTATTCCGAAAAAATGGTTACCTTTGCCGTGCCAAGGTTTCCGAAGTAAGCTCAGGCTTACGGGAATCAATAGGGAACGCCGTGCAATTCGGCGACAGTACCTGCTGCTGTGAGTTCCGGTCCTCCCGACAGGGAGAGGACGACTCCGCCACACATAGCCACTGATCCTCGGCGATCGGGAAGGCGTCGGCGGAGAGGGGACGAGTCAGAAGACCTGCCTTGCGCACATGCGTTACGCTCGCGGGTGTCGGGTCGTAATCGAACGGAAAGGTCTGTCGCTATTGTCGACGATTTCTCTTTGATTATCATCATACAGCCGCTTGTGTGCGAACGCAGGCGGTTTTTTCGTGCACCTAACTTTAATTTTTATAATATGATGAAGAAATTATTCGCTTTATGCTGCCTCGCGGCAGCCGCTTTCGGAGCTTGGAGCTGCTCGGACGATTACGACGACACGGCCCTCTGGCAGGAGATCGAACAGATCAAGACGGACATCGCATCGCTCAACCAGCAGGTTACGACCCTCCAAACGGCCATGCAGGACGGGGCGCTGATCACGCAAGTAACCGAAACGACCGAAGGCTACAAAATCGACTTCAGCAACAACACCTCGATCGTCGTCAAGCACGGCACGAACGGAACCGACGGCGCGAAGATCGGCGTGAAGGAGGAGAACGGCGTGCTTTACTGGACGCTGGACGGCGAGTTCATCACCGCACCCGACTCGCAGGATAAGATTCCCGTAACGGGGGCCGCAGGCGCGACGGGTCCGGCCGGACCTGACGGACATTCGCCCGTGCTGGCTATCGACGACGAGGGATATTGGACCGTCGACGGCGAACGGGTAGAGTCGAACGGCGCCCCCGTGAAGGCACAGGGCGACTCGTTCTTCAGCGACGTGGATGAGACCGAGGACGCAGTGATTCTGACGCTGGCGGACGGTTCGGCCATCACGATCGCCAAATACAAGGAGAGCTCGCTGCTGTTCGCATCCGCCACGCTCTATGTTCCCGCAGGCCAGACGGCCGAAATCGCCTATACCGCCGCCCGGGTCGCTTTCGTGGAGCTGATGTCCGTACCCGAAGGCTGGACCGCCCGACTCGACGAGCAGACAGGCAAAGTAACCGTAACCGCTCCGGCAGCCGCAACGGCCGCCGCCAACGGCGAACGGCTGAAGATCGTCGGCACGGACCTCTCGGGCCACGCGATGATGGCGGCCGTGAAACTCTACTGCACGCTGCCCGAAGGCGGATTCTTCGTCTACAACGAAGGACAGCTCGGCAAGATGCCCGCTTCGGTCAACTACTACGTCGACGGCGAGTGGATCAGCCGCATCTATGCCTCCGTCAATCCCGAACATCCGCTGGGCGACACGGGCGTTACGATGGTCCGCAACGCAACGAACGGTCTGACGTACCTCACGGCCAAGGACGAGCACTTCATCGTCGAAACCGATGCGAACTTCAACTACAAGTCGGAGCTCTCCGGCGAAAATTACACCGACGAACTGCGACAAGTGATGGGCTTCACCGTATTCGACGCGACGACGGGTTACATCACCAGCGGCGGCGGCGTCTACAAAGTGGGCCTCAATCCGCTGACGCTCGATACGAACGACCGCATTTTCGAAGGTTCCTCCAACGGCGGCAGCGATCTCTGCGCCGCAGATGGCAAACTCTACTTCATCTTCTCGAAAAAGGTCTACTCCTACGATCCCTCGACCGGCGGCGCCCCCACCGAACTCTGCGACGCCGCGACCGGTTTCGTTACGCTGAACGACGGTTCGGTATGGGCTGCCAATAACACGCAGATCGTTCGGATCGACCCCGCAGACGACGAGGTAACGACCATCCCGACAGGCGATTACTCGCTCTATTTCAATTCGATGGCCTACACTCCCCGCTCCCTTGCAGCCGCTCCGGACGGCAGCAGCCTCTACTTCATCCAACAGATCGGAAGCGGCTGGAGCGTTTACGGCAAGGCACTGGGCAAATACGACGTCGCCACCGGCACATTCTCCGATCTGTGGTCTATGCCCGAGGGATATTCGGTATACGGTTCGGGCGTTGCGGTCGATCCCGACACCGGAAAGATTTACGTCAGCTACACCAAGGACGGCTGGGGCGCCAACTATCTGAAAACCTACATCGCGGTCCTCGGTGCCGACGGCACATTGGAGCAAACGATCCCCTACCTGAGCGAGAACGAAACCATCTACTGGTTCCCGTCGATGATCGTATTCTGATCCACCGAACGCTCCCGAATGCAAAAGAGGCTGTCCGCGCGGTTTGCGCAGACAGCCTCTTTTCGTTCGACACGTCCGAAGATTCGCCCCCTACCCGCGTTCTGGCGAAGGCGGAAGCATCCATCCCAAAAGAGGGGCCCCCCCTTCCGCACACGGGTCGGAGCATCCGCACCTTGCCGGGGCCACGCGTCTATTCCAGCACCCGTTCGACGTAAGCCCTGTAATCCTTCACCACGGGTTCGTAATCGTCGTCGTCGAAGAGCGGAGACGAAATGAGGAAATCGGCGGTCGAGCGGTTCACCGCCGTCGGTACATTGTAGAGCGTCGCCAGACGCAGCAGTGCCTTGACATCCACATCGTGCGGCTGGGCCGACATCGGATCCCAGAAAAAGAACAGGGCGCTGATCTTCCCGTCCGCGATCATCGAGCCGAGCTGCTGGTCGCCGCCCAAGGGGCCGGATTTGAGCAGTGTGATTTCGAGTTCGAGCGCTTCGGGACAGTCGTCGAGGTCGTGCGTCTCACGATGGTCGAGCAACGTCTTTTCCACCATCTTACCGGTCGTTCCCGTACAAACCAGCCGATGCCGGCTCAGTTTCCTGCAATTCCAGTCGACCCACTCCGCAAGGTCGTGTTTCATGTTGTCGTGCGCCACGAGCGCCATACACTTTCTTTTATCCATAGCTGCATCTCTTTTGCGAAAGCCTGCCGGCGGCCTTCTTTCGTAAATGAATCGAACGATACAAATATAATACAAATCGGACGCTTTGTAAATCATGCCGAAAAAGTTCACCGAATCGTAACGACGGGAAACGGAAGACGATCCCGTTCCGCCGCTATTCCGAAAGGACCGGTGCTCCGCACATGCGGAACGCACGCCTGCCGTCTGCGGACAGATCGCCCGCAGCGGAACCGAAACAGGAACCAGAACCAGAACCTAAACCGGAACAAGAACAGGAATCGGAACAGGAACCGGAACAGGAACCGGAACCTCTGGTCCGAATGCCCCGAAAAAGGGAAAGGGGGTATCCGCCGCTTACACGACGGCTCCCCCCCCTCTGTAAGGCATCCGGCCCCTCCTACGCCTCCGCTTCGGTTCCGTCCTTCTCGTCTTTCGGCAGTTCGAACTTCGTGAAGCCTGCACCGACGAGGATGTTATACCATGCGAAACATTTCTTCATATCCGAGACATGCACGCGGTCGCGGTCGTATTCGGGAAGCACCTCGGCGAACGCCGCCTTGATTCGCTCGGGCGTCTCCCGGTGGCTGATCGCCTCCTTGCCGCCCGTCTGCACGTAAATCCGGTCGAACACCTCCGCGAGCGGAATATCGTCGCCTTCGGTAAACATCGAAATCTCGGTCAGCGCGCTGACCTTGGCATTGGCGGCGGCATTCATCCGTTTGCCGTCGAGAAGCGACTCCACGATCACGCCGCGCGTCGACTGCGCCACATATCTGTAAAGGCCGGGCTGACCCGAAATCGCCAAAATCTCTTTGAGTTCCATCGTTCTGCGTTATATAAAGATTAGTATCAGTTCCGTTTCACATGCACATCCATCTGCGGGAAAGGGAAACCGATTCCCTTCTCGGGCAGTGTCTTGTACATTTTCTCGTTGTATTCGAAAAAGATGTTCCAGTAGTCGGCGTTCTTCACCCACGCCCGCACGGAAAGATTCACCGCACTGTCCGCGAGCGCAGCCACCCACACCACGGGCGCCGGACTCCGCTCCACCCTCGGATCGGCTTCGAGCAGTTCGAGGATCGTGCGGCGGGCGACGTCCACGTCGTCGCCGTAGGAGATGCCCACCGTCCATTCCACACGGCGCAACTCGGCCGTCGAGTAGTTGTCGATGATCGCCGTAGCGATGGTGTTGTTGGGAATATAGATCGTCTGGTTGTCCGCCGTAAGAATCACCGTCGAAAAGAGTTTGATCTCCTTCACGGTCCCCGACTGCCCCTGTGCGGAGATGTAGTCCCCCACGCGATAGGGTTTCATGAGCAGGATCATCACGCCGCCGGCGAAGTTCTGCGCCGTGCCGCTCAGCGCCATACCGACGGCCAACGTAGCCGAAGCGAAGAGCGCGATGATCGAGGTAACGTTTACGCCGAGTGTCTGGATCACGCTCAGAATCAGCAATAGCGAGAAGACCACGCGCATCGTATGACGCAGAAACGAGCGCAGCGACACGTCGATCTGCCGGCGTTCGAGCACGGCATCCAGCACCCGGACGATCCGCCGGATGATCCAGCGGCCCGCGGCATAGATGAGCAATGCGAGCACGATCTTCAGCACGATCCACACGGCATCGCCGAGCATCCCCATGAAAAACGCTCTGTAATCCATGTGCACGACCTTGTCGATCGTCTCGGCGAGGTTCGCTTTTTGCACGCTGTCGGGCAGCATCAACGGCTGCAACCGGTCGGCCTGAAAAAAAAGAGGGTGCATATTCGTTTCCGTCGAATACCTTTTTTCCATTTCCCGCCTCGGCAAAGCCCGCACTGGCCGTCCGGCTCTGCGCCCGGCTTAACGAAATGGGGCGATTCGCACGGCAAAAATAACCAAAAAAAGGAGAATATCCCTATCTTTGTGCTACAAAAGCGAATAAACGACCGTACAATGGAAAGCAAAGTCGAAATCATCCAGATCAACATATCCGGCGAAGACAAGCCCGGCATGACTTCGTCGCTCACCGAAATTCTGGCCCGCTACGACGCCTTCGTCCTCGACATCGGACAGGCCAACATCCACCAGTCGTTGACGTTGGGCATCCTCTTCCGGACGACCTCCGACAAATCGGGAAACATCATGAAAGAGTTGCTCTTCAAGGCATCGGAGCTGGGCGTGATGATCCGTTTCACCCCGATTTCCGAAGCGGACTACAACGGTTGGGTCAGCCTTCAGGGCCGCAACCGCTACATCATCACCCTGCTCGGGCGGCAGGTTACGGCCCGCCACATCGCCGAAGTTACGCGCGTGGTGGCCGAGCACGGGCTCAACATCGACGCCATCCGCCGCCTCACGGGACGTGTACCGCTGCGCGAGGACGACCGCGCAGCCAAATCGTGCATCGAACTCTCGGTCCGCGGCTCGCTCGACGATGCGGCCAAGAGCGCCATGCAGGAGCGCTTCATGAACCTCTCGGACATGGGGCTCGACGTTTCGTTCCAGAAGGACGACATCTACCGCCGCAGCCGCCGCCTGATCTGCTTCGACATGGATTCGACGCTCATCGAGACCGAGGTGATCGACGAACTGGCCGAACGGGCCGGCGTCGGCGACCGCGTGCGCGCCATCACGGCCAGCGCCATGCGGGGCGAGATCGACTTCCGCGAAAGTTTCACGCAGCGCGTGGCGCTCCTCAAGGGGCTGGATGTCTCGGTGATGGAGGACATCGCCCGCCGCCTGCCCATCACCGAAGGGCTCGAACGCATGATGACGATCCTCAAGCGTGTGGGTTACAAGACAGCAATCCTTTCGGGCGGTTTCACCTATTTCGGCAACTATCTGCGCCAGAAATACGGATTCGACTACGTCTATGCCAACGAACTGGAGATCGAGGACGGACGGCTCACTGGCCGCTTCACGGGCGAGGTGGTCGACGGACGCCGCAAGGCCGAACTGCTGCGGCTGCTGTGCCAGTTCGAGGAGATCAACCTCGCGCAGTCGGTGGCCGTGGGCGACGGTGCCAACGACCTGCCGATGCTGAGCATCGCGGGTCTGGGCATCGCATTCCACGCCAAACCCAAAGTGAAGGCCACGGCCCGGCAGTCGATCTCGACCATCGGGCTCGACGGCATCCTCTACTTTCTCGGTCTCAAGGACTCCCGCATCGAATAACCGGCAAAATCATGTTTTGGCGCCTCTTCCGACACACCGTCATCCGCCGTCGCGGCCTGCTCTGCGGCGCGGTGCTCTCGCTGTTCTCCGCGGGTTGCTACGACGACGCCGGCACTCCCGCGACGACGATCGAAACTCCTCCGGCGACCACGACCCTCGCCGAACTGCACCGCCTCTATGCAGGTCGGACGGTCCGGATCGAAAGCGACATCTTCGTCCGCGGCCGTGTCGTTACGAGCGATCGCGCCGGCAATTTCTACCGCACGCTCGTCCTCGAAGAGCAGGGCGCTGCCGCGGAACTGATGGCCGGCATCGACGGTCTGCACAACGTCTACCCCGAGGGCTGCGAACTGACGGTCGGACTTCGGGGGCTCGCGCTCGGAGAAAGCTACGGCGTGCTGCAAATCGGCCGCCTCCCCGAAGCGGGCAGCGGCTATGCCACCGACTACCTCGGCTCGCGCGCCGCGCTCGATGCCCACGTCTTCCGCGGCGACACGTACTCCCCGCTGCGGCCGGCCGTCTGCACGATCGGCGAACTCACGCCCGACATGGCCGGACGGCTGGTCCGCATCGACGGCCTCCGCTACGCCCCCGAAACGGTCGAGGAGGCGACGTGGGCCGGATACAAACGCTTCACCGACGCCGATGGCAACACCATCCGCACCTACACGCGTGCGTATGCCGATTTCGCGGACCGGGCGATTCCCGAATGCGAGGTGCTCCTCGTCGGCATCCTCCAGTACACCTCGGGGGCGGACGACGCACCCCGCTATCTGCTCAAACTGCGCGATGAGACGGATTGCTGGTATTAAGGCCCGGTCCAACCAGATCGGCATCCGGGGCAGTTCCGCGACGACGCCTTCGCTGCGATCCTCCGCCGAGCGGCCGCGGCGGCAAACGCCCCGTTACCGTGCGATGCTGCGTGCGGCGGCCGGCAGCCTGCTGTTTGCGGCGGCTCTCGCAGGTGCGGCGTGCAACTCGGCCACACGCCTCGAATTCGACGATGAGAACGGACCCTTCGTCTCCATTGCCCATCTCAAATCGCTATGCCGGGGCTCATCCACCCGTCTGACACGGGAACTCAAAATCGAAGGGATCGTAACGGCCAACGACATACGGGACGAATTTCCCAAGACGCTCGTCGTGGAGGATGCCTCGGGCGGCATCGAAATCGCCGTGGACCGCACCGACCTCGCCAATCTTTTCCCATTGGGTGCGCGCGTCTCGGTCTACTGCTCCGGACTGGCGCTCGGCGACTACGGCGGCAAGGTGCAGTTAGGCGCCCCGCCCACGGGCGAATACAGCGTCGACCGCATTCCGGGCTCCGAGCTGGACCGCTACATCCGCTGCACGGCGCTCAATGCCGGCACGCGCCGTCCGCAGACAGTGCGGTTCGCCGAACTCACGGCCGGCGATGCGGACCGCTACGTGCGTTTCGAAACGGTCCGGTTCCTCGAAGCGGGCGAGCCGTGGTGCGGACGCGATCCCGAGACCGGAGCCTTGCAGACGACCGTGAGGACCCTCGCAGACTCCTCCGGCGGCAGATTTCCGGTGCGGGTCCTCCCCTCCTGCCACTATGCGGAGGAGCCCGTGCCGCCGGGCACAGGCTCCGTAAACGGGATCGTAGACTACTTCAACGGAGAACTCTCGCTCCGCATCGTAAACTACGAGATCGACCTCGCTATCGCTGAAGCGCCTCCCAAAGCATGTCTTTCAGCTGCGGAATATTCAATCCCGAGACCGACGAGATGAAAAGAGCGGGTATCCCCTCGGGCAGATGGCCGCGCATCTGATCCATCAACTCTTCGTCGAGCATGTCGCACTTCGTAACGGCCAGCAAACGCTGTTTGTCGAGCAGTTCGGGATTGTACTGCGTGAGTTCGCCCAGCAGGATGTCGTAATCGCGGCGTATGTCGTCGCTGTCGGCCGGAATCATGAAAAGCAGCACCGAGTTGCGTTCGATGTGGCGCAGGAAACGGGTGCCCAGTCCGCGGCCTTCGTGCGCCCCCTCGATGATTCCCGGGATGTCGGCCATCACGAACGACTTGTGGTCGCGGACCTCAACGATCCCGAGATTGGGTTCGAGCGTAGTGAACGCATAGTCGGCGATCTTGGGTTTCGCCGCCGAGACCACCGAGAGCAGCGTACTCTTGCCCGCATTGGGGAAGCCCACCAGCCCCACATCCGCCAGCACCTTGAGTTCGAGGATGAAAGCCCCTTCGGCTCCCTCTTCGCCGGGCTGGGCGTAACGCGGCGTTTGATTGGTAGCGCTTTTGAAGTGCCAGTTCCCGAGCCCGCCGCGGCCGCCCTTGAGCAGCACGAGCCGCTCGCCCTCGGCCGTTACCTCTCCGACGATCTCGCCCGTCTCGGCATTGCGCGCCACCGTCCCCAGCGGCACGGGTATCACGATGTCCTTCGCATCCTTGCCCGACGAGCGGGCGCCCGAGCCGTTCTCTCCGTCCCCGGCGAACTGGTGGCGCTGGTACTTGAGATGGATGAGCGTCCAATACTGACGGTCGCCCTGCAACACGATGCTGCCACCCCGACCGCCGTCGCCGCCGTCGGGACCTCCGAAGGCCACGAACTTCTCGCGCCGGAAATGGGCGGAGCCCGCACCTCCGTGCCCCGAACGGGCAAAAATCTTCACGTAGTCCACAAAATTGGAACCTGCCATAAATCTGTCTGTTTTTACGGGCAAAGATACGAATAAGTCGGGCGCAAAAACAAATTTATTCGCGTTTTACCGGACGGAAGCATCTGAGACGAAATCGAAGGTCAAGAAAATAGGTCGGGCGCAAGACCGCGTCCATTCGGTTTGCCGAAACGAAAAGCCGGGCGGTACGAAAAGCTATGCGGAATGAAAAGCCGGATGCGGCTTTCGCTGCATCCGGACGTTCCGACACCGCCCCGGCCGGCGGCCGTGATCCGACAACCGGCGACACGGCGACCGACAAAGCTCCGAACTCTTTTTAGGCCATCGGCACCGGGCGCACGGCCCGAACCGTTTACAGGTTCAGCGCCTCGCAGGGAAGCCCCCACGCATCGGCCACGGGCTTATAGACGACTTTCCCCTCCACGACGTTGAGCCCGAGCGCCAGTTCGCGGTTTTCCCGACAGGCGCGGCGCCATCCCTTGTCGGCCAACTGGAGCGCATAGGGCAGCGTGGCATTGGTCAGTGCGAGCGTCGAGGTATAGGGCACGGCCCCCGGGATATTCGCCACGCAATAGTGCAGGATACCGTCGACGAAATAGACGGGATCCTCGTGCGTCGTGGGCCGCGACGTCTCGAAGCAACCGCCTTGGTCGATGGCCACATCGACCATCACCGTCCCGGGCTCCATATCACGGAGCATGTCGCGCGTAACGAGCTTCGGGGCCTTCGCACCCGGGATCAGCACCGACCCGATCACCAGATCGGCGTGCCGGAGCTCCTCGCGGATGTTGTATTCGGACGACATCAGCGTCTTCACGTTCCCGGGCATCACGTCGGCCAGATAGGTCAGACGCGGCAGCGAAATATCGCAGATCGTAACGTCGGCACCCGTACCGGCTGCCGTTCGTGCTGCGGCGGTTCCCACGACGCCTGCGCCGATCACGAACACCTTGGCCGGCTTCACGCCCGGAACACCGCCCAGCAGCACACCCTTGCCGCCGTGGGGCTTTTCGAGGAAGTAAAGCCCCTCCTGCGTCGACATGCGGCCTGCGACCTCCGACATGGGAATCAGCAGCGGCAGCGAGCGGTCCGCACGCTCGACGGTCTCGTAGGCGCAGCAGACCGCCCCGCTGTCGATCATCGCCCGGGTGAGCGGTTCGCTGCTGGCGAAATGGAAGTAGGTGAACACGAGCTGATCTTTGCGGATCAACCCGTATTCGGGGGCTATCGGCTCCTTGACCTTCACGATCATCTCCGCCTGCGCATAGACCTCCTCGATCGTAGGCAGTATCTCGGCACCTACGGCCGCATAGGCTTCGTCCGGAAATCCGGTGTTCGCACCGGCCGAAGCCTGTATGCAGACGCGGTGGCCGTGCTTGATCATCTCGCATGCGCCCGAAGGCGTCAGAGCGACGCGGTTCTCGTTGTTCTTGATCTCTTTAGGAATACCGATAATCATATGTCTGAAGTTTTAAGTGGATTTTCCGCCTCAATTTACAAAAATTATGGAAATCCGGCACTCACAACGCAAAAAATTCGTTCAAGACCGCTCGGGAAATATTCTTATTTTAGTATATATCCCGTTTTCTGCCGCTCTCGGACAGGCGCGCCGGCCATCGTCGGCCGATGAGGAAGATCGTTCAACCCGCGACCGCGGGCCTCGCACCGCCGCGGGCCGGACGACCGCGTCCGGATGAAACCACCCCATGCAACTTCGGCCCGTAAGGTTCAGCCGCAGGAGCAAAAGACACGGTTACGGAAAGGGTGCGGATCGGGCACACGAAAACAGGAGTCGGAAAAACGGCTCCTGTTTTCGTTCATATTTCGTTCTTCTGCAACAGATGCAAGGCGTACAACAGCACTACGGTCGACAGCAGCGATGCGGCCGCGGAAAAGAGCGGCACGACATCGCCCGCAGCAGCCGGTATCGCCGACCTGCCGTACATAGCCGTAAAGCCCTGCAAAACCACGGAACAGACCGCGGTCAGACCCGCCAGACGGAATTTATCCCCCGCGAGCGTCCGCTCCGCCGCACAAGTCGCCAATCGCTTCTCCGCATGGAACTGGACGAGCAGAATCGCCGGCGGCCACCAGCAGAACAGTGCAACCGCGACATAGACCCACAAAGGATAGTCGATCTTGCGCGTAATCAGATACACGGCGACGATCGCGAAATGCAATCCGGCCAGCGTCGTCAGAACAGCCAAATACATTATTACCTGATTATTTAGTTCCCATACAATACAATCCAGAAGCTATGGCGCTGATCGTAGACATCGGCAACCAATCGTTTGCTATATCCATCCACATACCACCTTCTGTTTCCCGATATTTTCTCATTTCATTATATCGAGCTTGTGTACAAACCCACCAAAACCGTAACCCTCTCGTTTCAGGCAATGATTCAATAAATATATCCTCAATCATGAGATTTTCATTACATCGTATCGAGGCGATCAACCGTTTATCTTCAGTGTAATGTTCCAATAAATATCCTCCGTCTATTTTATCAATGAACAGATACGAAATCATCGTTATGTCCATCTCGTCATTCGATGCAACAATTTTGTACTCTTTACCGCTTAACGTTCGTGTACTTGAAGCAATGTTATTCAAACTGAATCGAATATCGTCGTAGACAACTGCATCATGTTGTGGTAACTTTGCCGTATAGTCCTGAGACATAGATTTAATAGGAATTGATTGCTCATCACATCCATGCAGGTTAATACCGATAACGGCAATGAGAAATAAACAAACACGCTTCTACACCGCAAAAAAATATTGCAAAAAACACACAAAAACCTTATTTCGAATATATTATACGATAAACCACAAAACATTCAGAACCGATACGAGACCGAAACGTAGAACGACCGCGGATAGGCATAGGTGCGGCGGGTCTCGAACGGCGCATAGGCGTAGGTGTCGCCGCTGCGCATCCGCCGCACGCGCAGCGATTCGTAGGCGGCGTAGACCTGATCGCGGTCGTTGAGCAGATTGCGGAGCATGAGCGAAATCGTGAGACGCGATGCATCGAAATAAAAAGTCTTGAAGGCCGAGGCGCCGAGCGCGAAGGCATCGGCGAGCCGCTCCTGCTCCGTGAAACGGTCGAACGCCTCGGCCGTCGCGGCGGCCTGCCGCGCCACGCGCTCCGTGCGGCGCAGGAACGCGGGTTCGGCATAGCGGCCGCCGACATAGGCTGCCGTACAGCGGAAGCCCCACCCTTTCGGTCCGAAATAGACGATCTCGGTCAGGGCCGACCTCTGCGGCGCATTGCCCGTCCGGCAGCCGCCCATGTGGCTCACGGCGCCGACCTCCAGGGGCGCATTGTCCGCATCGGCGAGGATCGTAAGACACGGATCGCGGTCGTACTCATAGCGCCCGACCGCCGCGGCCAGCGACAGCCGCCAGCGGTAGGAGAGCCGAATGGCGGCCGCCGCCTCGATGCCGTAAGCGCGCATTCCGATACCCGAAGCGGAGAGATCGCAGAAGAGACCGGCCAGATCGTCGTAATAGCGCCATGCCTCCATCCCGTCGCGGGAGAGCTGCACATAGGCAGCCGCCCGCAGGTCGAACGTGCGGTCCGTGTAGTTGAAAACCAACTCTCCCGCCCAGCGTCTGCGCAGACGGGGGCGATCCGCCGTGCGGTTGTTGTACTGCGGCTGGAGGAACAGCGCCTCCGCATCGGGTCGTTCGGCGGCGGCCATCGCCGAGGCCCCGACATAGGATTTCGGCGAGAAGGCCCACCCCGCCGAAATCTTGAAAAGATAAGGTGTGAAACGGATCGCGGCCGAACGGCCGTAGGAACGTCCGCCCGAGAAGAGCTCCTTTTCGAAATAGCCTCTGCGCCGTACCGAGCTTTCGCGGATTTCGGTCCCGGCGTCGCAGCGGAAGCGGTCGGCGCGGTACTGGATCTGCATGCGCAGCCCCGCATCGAGCGTCGTGAGCGCGTAATCGTATCCGAAACGGTCGCCCACGCCGATTCGGCGGTTCGGATGCCGCAGATCGTTTTGCAGAAGGTTGCCGTAGGTGTCGTCGTCTACGAGGTACTGGTCTATATCCGTCCGGTAGGCGGCACCGAGCAGATCGCGCATCTGTTTGTAGCTCCGGGTGCGGTTCCAGCGAACGGCCGCTCCGTAGTGCAGCGTCAGCCGTTCGCCGACACGGGTTGCGAACACCGCGTCGAACTGCAAGTCGCAGATCCGCTCCACCCGGTCTTCGAGCGCGTGGACAGCCTCGCCGCCCTTCATGCGGTTCTGGGCATAAAGCTCGTCCCAATCGATCTGCGTGTAGCGCGGATCGCGCGACCGCCACGCCTCCTCGGTTTCGCGGTCGCCCGTATAGCTCGGCAGATAACGGTAGTTGTCGGGTAGGGGCGTGCGGGCGTCGTACCATCCGAGCGTGCTGTATTTCGACACGCCCGCCACCGCTCCGACGGTCGTTTCGAGATCGGTCGAGGCCGAAAGCGGCACGGCATAGGAGGCGACGGCGAATGGCAGGAATTCGCGCCTGACGCGGGCACTGCGCACCTTGCCGTCCTGATAACCCCACGCGGGATTGTAGAGGCGGTCGCCCGTCAGCGTGAACGCCTCCTCGGTCGAACCCGACCTGAGCCCACGCATCGACGGCGGCAAAATCGCCGCGAGCGACAGCCTGTGTCCCTCGCCCAACCGTTTGGTCGCCCGCAACGAAGCGGTCAGGGCATTCGTGAAGACGCCCCGCACGTGCAGGTCGCGGCCCGTGCGGGCATCCACGGCAGCGGAATAATCCCAACCGCGGCCCCATGCACCGGCATAGGACGCCTTTGCGGCGAACAGATAGTTGCGGTCCGTGAACCCCGCAGCCGCGCGGCCCGCGGGCAGCAGCTCCCCGTCGCCGAGGCGGAACGACCGGAGCCCGTTCGGGCCTCCGAGACGGCCGTCGGACATCTGCAATCCGGCCATGGTCCGCTCCTCGGCTCCGAGCGCACGCAACGCGGCGAAATAGCGCCATCCCACCTCCGCGCCGTTCACCTCGGTCCGCTCCGCGGCGTACTCCTCTCCGCGGCGTTTCGATCGCACGAACGACAGGTCGTAGTCCGTCGCTTCGCCGAAGAGGTCGACCGGCGTCTGCACGGCTCTGTAAAACAGTACGGAGTCGGTGAGCAGCATCGAAATGCGCTCTGCCGGCTCCGCCTCGTAGGGATAATAATAGGTTTCAGGTTCCTGTGCCGCCGCGGAGAGAGAGGCGATGATCCCCGCGGTCAGACACACAGCCCGAAGCGGATTCATCGGATTCGCTTCAGCACGTCGGAGAGCAGATTCCAGAACTTCGGCACCGTGGCGATCTCCAGCCGTTCGTCGGGCGAATGGACGCCGCGCAGCGTGGGGCCGATCGAAACCATCTCCAGACCGGGATATTTCTCAAGGAAAAGGCCGCACTCCAGTCCGGCATGGATCGCCCGCACCTTGGGCTCGACACCGAATCGCTCGCGGTAGCACTCCTTCGTAACCGCCAGCAGTTTCGACTGCGGATCGGGAGCCCAGCCCGGATAACCGTCCGAATGGACAACGTCGGCGCCGGCCAGCGCGAAGACCGACTCGACCATCCGCATCACACAGGTCTTGGCGCTCTCGACCGACGAACGCTGCGACGAGGTAACGACGATCCGCCCGTCTCCGACGAACTTCACCGACGCGAGGTTGGTCGAGGTCTCCACCAATCCGGGCATGGCCTGCGACATGGCGATCACGCCGTTGGGCACACCCACGAGTGCATAGACCAGCGCGCGCTGCGACGCGGCGTCGAGGACCGTATCCACCGACGGCAGTTCGACGAGCGACAGTTCGAGCTTGGGCTCCGAAAACTTGAATTCGGCCTTCACCTCCTCCGCGAACAGACGGAAGCGCTTCAGGAACTCGTCCTTCGCATGCTCCCGTACGCCGAAGACGGCATATGCCTCGCGCGGGATGGCATTGCGGAGATTGCCCCCGTCGAAACAACTCAGCCTCAGCCCGAAACTCTGCATGCCCTCCCACAGCAGACGGGCCGCGATCTTATTCGAATTGGCGCGTCCCTTGTCGATGTCGTCGCCCGAGTGGCCGCCCACGAGGTCGGAAACATCGAGCCGGAAATAGGCATAGTTCTTCGGCGCCTCTTCGGTCGCATAGCGGAACGTGGCGACGGTGTCGACACCGCCGGCGCATCCGATGAAGATCTCGCCCTCGTCCTCCGAATCGAGGTTGATGAGGTATTTGCCTTCGAGCATTCCCTCGCCCAGTCCGAAAGCACCCGTGAGCCCCGTCTCCTCGTCCACCGTGAAGAGCGCCTCGACCGGTCCGTGCTCCGACGCGGGATCGACCAGCACGGCGAGCGCCGCCGCCATGCCGATGCCGTCGTCGGCGCCGAGCGTCGTGCCCTCGGCCTTCACCCACTCCCCGTCGATGCGGGTGCGGATAGGGTCTTCGTCGAAATCGAACTCCACGTCCGAATTCTTCTCGCAGACCATGTCCATGTGAGCCTGAAGGATCACCGCGGGACGCGACTCGTAGCCCGGAGTAGCGGGCTTGCGCATCACGATGTTGCCGGTAGCGTCTTTCCGGTATTCGATCCCGTGTTTTTCGGCGAATGCGATCAGAAAATCGATGATTTTTCCCTCCCGTTTCGAAGGGCGCGGAACCTGCGTGATGGCGTCGAAAATCTCCCACACGGTCTTGGGTTCCAAAGATGCGATTGCAGACATATATAGAAAGTATTTGCGTTCTATTTGCAAAATTAACGATTTTCGCCGAACGGACAAGGGATCGGCCCGTTTTTATTACCGCCGCCGCAATCCTCCGCTTCGGACGGAACGGATACGGAATAAAATGCGCATCTTCGGACTCCGGCTCAGGCGCTCCCCGCCCGGCAAACGCAAACAGATTCGCTCGTGCGCCCGACTTGTTCGCATCTTTGGCTTCGCCTCAGACACTCTTTCCCGGCAAAATGCGAATAAATTTGCTTTTGCGCCCCACTTATTCGTATCTTTGACGGAAAACACTTCGCTCATGGACTTCAGAATAGGACACGGTTACGACGTGCACGCCCTCGGCGAGGGGCTGCGGCTCGTGCTCGGGGGTGTCGAAATCCCCCATACCAAAGGATGTATCGCCCACTCGGACGGCGACGCGGCGATCCACGCCGTGTGCGACGCACTGCTGGGAGCTGCGGCCCTCGGCGACATCGGACTGCACTTTCCCGACACCTCGGACGATTTCGCCGGCATCGACTCCCGAATCCTCTTGCGGAGGGTCGCGGAGCTGCTGCGGCAAAAAAAATACGAGATCGGCAATGTCGATTGCACGATCTCGATGCAGAAGCCGAAACTGCGCCCGCACATCGAAGCGATGCGCGCGGCGATGGCCGGTGCAATGGGTGTAGGCGTCGACCGCGTGTCGGTCAAAGCTACGACCACAGAGCACCTCGGCTTCGAAGGCCGCGAGGAGGGCGTCTCTGCCTCGGCTGTGGCCTTGATATACAAAAAATAGGCCAAACGGCGAAGTTCCTTTGCCGCTTCATACGGGGCGGACCCCCGCAGGCGGGCAGCCGCCCCCGCGGCGTCGCATAGGGATACGCCCCGGTCCGAATAACCTTCCCGGGACACGACGTATCGTCGTACGGCGCAGTCGGAGCTGCCTGCCGACCGTGCGACGGGCACGTCCGTCCGCCGTCTTCGAAACGGATGCCGCGGCGATCCCGCATCAGGCACGGCGGCCCGCCCGCACCGGGTCAGCGTCTCGGAGGCCCGCCCGCCCAGCGGCCGTTCCACAAGGCTCCGACGTAGCGCATCGTTACCGTGGGCGTGAGCAGCGTGAGTACGGCTTCGCCCGTGATGGTCGAAATCTCCAGATCGGCCGTGTAGCACACGTCGCCGTCGAAAACATTCATCGTAACGTTCCATCCCCATTGCAGATGCGACGCCTGATAGTTGCGGATATTCATCGAATCGAAGTTGAGCATTCCCAAATGCTGCGTGAAACTCCGCTCCGTGGGCAGGTGCACTTCGGCATGGTCCACGAAAAGACCGAAAAAGAAATATTCGGCATAGATGTTCCGGATCATGCCGCCCGGCAAACCCTGCATGCTGTTCGGGAAGAACATGTAGTTGCGGCTCTGGATCAGCGAGTCGATCCGCTGGGCGAAAAGCCGGGCTTTGTAGGCACGGCGTTCGGCCCGGTTCATGCCCCGTTCGCTCTCGTCGTAGACGGTCGTCCGTTCGGTGATCCGCACGGGCGTCTGCTGCACGGGGACGACGGTGGTCAGAGGGATGCTGTCGCCGGCCTCGATCGTAACCTGCTGCGTCTGGGCGGCCGCCGCAGCGGTACCCAGACACAATACGAGGTTCAGTATGCAACGTCCCGCACGCATGGCCCCTAATAAAGTTGCGTGATGGTGCCCGAGTACTGCACGGGATTATACCACGGGTTGGTGATCGTCAGCGTCGCGCCGCCCGTGCGCGTGAAGATTTCCAGCGTGAACGTATAGGTCGACGCCGTGAAGAGCGACGTGGAGAAGGTTACCATCCAGCCCTCGTTGGTCTGTTCGGTCGTATACCCCTGCACGTTGCCGATCGTATAGTTCAGGATGGTTACATAGTACGGGGAGACGTATCCTTTGATGTACGGCAGGCAAATATCCATCGTTCCGTCCCAGATGCCGAGGTTGAACTGCGGATTGAGCAGCTGACGGATCGGTCCGGCCGGCATGCGCTGCATGGTCTGGGGATTGAACTGGAAATTCCGCGAAAGCACGATCGAATCGACGTGTTTCTCGAATTCGGCGATGCGGTCCGCACGCCGTTTTTCGCGCACTTCGCGCTTCTCTTCCTTCGGCGACAGCATCTTCTTCTGTCCGATCACGGTGTAGGCGCCCGCGCAAAGCAGCACACCCAAAGCAATAACGATAAACTTTCTCATAGCGCATAAGGTTTTGCGCTACGAGTACAAATACGGTGCCCGAACGGATCAGATACCCATACGCGCCAGAAATTGCCCCGTATAGCTCGCCGCACAGCGCGCCACCTCGTGCGGGGTTCCGGCTGCGACGATCCGCCCGCCCGCGGCGCCCCCCTCGGGTCCGATGTCGATCAGGTGGTCGGCCACCTTCACCACGTCGAGGTTGTGCTCGATGACGATGGCCGTATTGCCGCGGTCGACCAGTTTGTTCAGCACGTCGAGCAGTTGCCGTATATCCTCGAAATGAAGTCCCGTCGTGGGCTCGTCGAGGATGTAGAGCGTGCGGCCCGTGTCGCGTTTCGACAGCTCCGCCGCGAGCTTGATGCGCTGGCTCTCGCCGCCCGAAAGGGTCGTACAGGGTTGACCGAGAGTGAGGTACCCCAGTCCGACCTCCTGAATGGCCCGCAATTTCTGGTGGATGTTCGGTACGTTCTCGAAAAATTCCACGGCCATGTTGACCGTCATGTTCAGCACGTCGTCGATCGACTTGCCCTTATACTTCACTTCGAGCGTCTCGCGGTTGTAGCGGTGTCCGCCGCACGTCTTGCACGTAACGTAGACATCGGGCAGAAAATTCATCTCGATGGTCTGCACGCCCGCTCCGCGGCACTCTTCGCAGCGGCCGCCCTTCACGTTGAACGAGAAGCGGCCCGCCTTGAAACCGCGGATCTGCGCATCGGGCGTCTTCTCGAAAAGCTTGCGGATGTCGGTGAAAACGTCCGAATAGGTCGCGGGATTGCTGCGCGGCGTGCGCCCGATGGGCGACTGGTCCACCACCACGAGCTTGTCGATCTCGCCGATCCCCTCGACCGAATCGTATTCGAGCGGCCGGTCGTAGGAGCGGTAGAGCGCCCGGCTCAGGATCGGACGCAGCGTCTCGTTCACGAGTGTGGATTTGCCCGAACCGCTCACGCCCGTAACGCAGATCAGCTTCCCGAGCGGAAACTCCGCATCTATGTTTTTCAGATTGTTGCCCTTCGCACCGCGGATCACGATGCTCCGCCCCGTGCCCTTGCGCAGCTTCTCCGGCACCTCGATCCGACGCCGGCCCGTCAGGTAGTCGGCCGTGATCGAATCCGAGGCGAGGATGTCGTCGAACGTCCCCGCCGCGACGATGTGGCCCCCGCGGCGGCCCGCACGGGGTCCCACATCCACGATGCAGTCGGCCGCACGCATCATATCCTCGTCGTGCTCCACCACGATCACCGAATTGCCTGCGTCGCGCAGCCCTTCGAGGCTGCGGATCAAACGCTGATTGTCGCGCTGGTGCAGTCCGATGGAGGGTTCGTCGAGGATGTAGAGCACGTTCACCAGCTTCGAACCGATCTGGGTCGCCAGCCGGATGCGCTGGCTCTCGCCGCCCGAGAGCGAACGCGACGCACGCGACAACGACAGATAACCCAGCCCCACTTCCAGCAGGAAGTGCGTGCGTTCGCGGATCTCCTTGACCACCTCCTGTGCGATCGCCCGCTCCTTCGGAGTCATCTGCGCCTCCACGCCGCCCATCCACTCGGCGAATTCGGCAATCGAGAGGTTCGAGACTTCGGCGATGTTCCGCCCGCCGATGCGGAACTGCAAAGCCTCCCGCTTCAGACGGCTGCCTCCGCATAGGCTGCACTTGCGGTAGGCGAGGAACTGCTCGCGCCACTTGCGGCCGCGGGCCGATTCGTCGTCTTCGGCCGTCGCCGAGATGTATTCGGCCACGCCCTCCCACGACGCAAAACGGTTGCCGCCCGCCGAGGCATACTCCGTCATGTCGATCGTCAGCGGCTCGGAATCGCCGTAGAGAATGGCGTTCATCCCTTCGTCTGAGATCGCCTCCACGGGATCGTCGATCGTGAAACCGTAGCGCCTGCCGAGCGTTTCGAGCATGGCGAAAAGCATGTTGTTGCGGTATTTGCCGAGCGGTTCGACCGCCCCTTCGCGCAGCGAACGCTTCGGATCGGGGATGATCTTCGAACGGTCGAAGACCGCCTCCTCGCCCAATCCGTTGCAACGGGGACAGGCCCCCTTGGGCGAGTTGAACGAGAAGGTATGCGGCGCGGGGTCTTCGAACGCCGCGCCCGTCGTGGGGCACATCAGGCTGCGCGAATAGTAGCGCAGCTTCTCCGTACCGTAGTCGTAGACGGCCATCGTCCCCTTACCCTGCCGCATCGCCTCCTGCAACGAGCTCATCAGCCGTTCGGCGGCATCGGGCGATACGCCGAGGCGGTCGACCACCAGATCGACCGTGTGGATCTTATAGCGGTCGAGCTTCATGCCCGCCGCGATTTCGCGGATCTCGCCGTCGATGCGGGCATAGATATAACCCTTCTTGGCCAACTGTTCGAACAGTTCGCGGTAGTGCCCCTTGCGGCCCTTCACCACGGGAGCGAGCAGGGCGATCCTGCGACCGTCGAAATCCCGGAGGATCAGATCGGCGATCTGCTCGTCCGTGTAATGCACCATCTCCTCGCCCGTGGCAGGCGAATAGGCACGCGACGCGCGCGCGTAGAGCAGACGCAGGAAGTCGTTGATCTCCGTAACGGTCCCGACCGTCGAACGGGGATTCTTGTTGGTGGTCTTCTGCTCGATTGCCACCACGGGGCTCAGTCCCGTGATCTTGTCCACATCGGGGCGCTCCATCGTCCCGACGAACTGACGCGCGTAGGCCGAGAGCGTCTCCATGTAGCGGCGCTGCCCCTCGGCATAGATCGTGTCGAAGGCCAGCGACGATTTGCCCGAGCCGCTGAGTCCGGTGATTACCACGAGTTTGCGACGCGGAATTTCGAGGTCTACGTTCTTCAGGTTGTGAACCCTCGCGCCGAGTATCTTGATGCTTTCCTCTTTCATCGTATTCAATAACGTGCGGCCGGCTCCCTTTATTGGACGGCGAAAAAAAATCTTCGCACGGAAATATCCGTGCAAAGATACGACTCGTTTGCCGAACGAGAAACAATAAAGAAGCGAAATATCTCCCGATTTGCGGTTTGCGCGCCCTATTCGGCCGTCTTCAGTTCGAAATCGTCGGCGTCCATCCATGCGGGGAACGACTGACGGAAAGCGCGCTGCTCTTCGAGGTCGAGCGTTACGACCATCGTCCATTCGCCGCTTTCGGCATCGGCCAACGTGCGGCCGATGTAGTCCACGGCCATCGAATCGCCGATGTAGACCGCATCGGGATCGGTCCCCACGCGGTTCACGCCAATCACGTAGCACTGATTCTCGATAGCGCGGGCGCGCAGCAGCGTACGCCACGCATCGCGTCGTTTGTTGTCCCACGAAGCACAGTAGATGATCGCGTCGTAGTCGCCGCGATTGCGGCTCCAGACAGGGAACCGCAGGTCGTAGCATACGAGCATCAGAAAACGGAATCCCTTGTATTCGACCACCACGCGGCGGTTGCCCGGAGTGTAGTCGCGCGCCTCGCCGCCCGGGCGGAACAGATGGTGCTTGTCGTATTGGGTCATCTTGCCCGACGGCTCGACGAAGAGCATACGGTTGCGGTATTTCCCATCCTCCTCGATCACCACGCTGCCGACGACGGCCTTATTATATTCTTCAGCCCAGCGGCGCATGGCCGTAACCACGGCCCCGTCCATCGACTCGGCGACCACCGAGGGGCGCAGCTTGAATCCCGTGGCGAACATTTCGGGCAGCACCACCACGTCGGCCGCCGCCTCGGCCACCACTTTTTCGATGCGGGCGAGATTGTGTCCGATCTCCTCCCACTCCATATCTACCTGACAAATTGCAACGTTCAGCTTCATTTGGTTTCGTAATTTGAAACAAATATAGCAATTTTTCCTCCGATGCGCCGCGGAGCCCCGAAAAAATCGTATTTTTGCAAACACGAAACCAATCCCCCATCCGCCATGCTCAAAGCCGGACATACCCAGACCCTCACCGTTACGCGCGTATCGGAATACGGTCTTTACCTCGCCGACGAGGAGGGAGCCGAAGTGCTGCTCCCCAACCGCTACACTTCGCTCGCCGACAAGGCGGGCGACCGCAAGGAGGTCTTCGTCTACCACGATTCGGAAGACCGGCTGGTGGCCACGACCGAGACGCCGCTGCTCCGGGCGGGCGAAGCGGGCTTCCTGAAAGTCGTGGACAAAACCCCGCACGGCGCCTTTCTCGACTGGGGGCTCTACGGCAAGGACCTCTTTCTGCCCAACCGCAACCAGCAGGGCGGCGTCTTCACGGGCCACAGTTACGTCGTCTACCTCTACGAAGACGACATCACAGGCCGGTGCGTGGCGACGCAGCGGCTCAAAAGTTTCATCAACAACGACACGATCACCGTAAAACCCCGCGAAGAGGTTCCTCTGCTGGTCGCGTCGGAAAGCCCGATCGGCTACCGCGTGATCGTCCGGAACCGCCACTGGGGGATGCTCTACCGCAACCAGCTCTTCCGACCCGTGGCCGTCGGCGACCGGCTCACGGGATTCGTGAGCCGCATCACCGAAGACAACCGCATCGACGTGAGCCTCCAGCGGCAGGGCTATGCACAGGTCAAAGACTCCGCCGACATACTGCGCCGGATGCTCCGCGACAACGGAGGCTCGCTCCCACTGGGCGACCGGAGCGCGCCGGAGGAGATCGCCGCACGTACCGCGATGAGCAAAAAGGCATTCAAGCGGGCGCTCGGCATGCTGCTCAAAAGCGGCGAAGCGGAGGCCACGGACGAAGGAATCAAACTCACGGACAGATAATGGCTAAGATCGCAACGGCGGAGCGCGTCTCGCGCGACGCCTCGGACAACTTCGTATTCCAACGCTCGTTGCTGGCCTATCACGCCGCAGCCGAACGCATCGAAGGCGAAGTGCTCGAAATCGGAACCGGCGCGGGATACGGCGTCGAAGTCGTCGCACCCCGCGCCTCGCATTTCGTTACGGTGGACAAACACGTGCCCGAAAGAGGCTTTGCGGACATGGAACGGGTCGTGTTCCAGCAGGCTGTGGTACCGCCGCTCTGCTTCGCGTCGAACAGTTTCGACTGCGTGATCTCGTTCCAAGTGATCGAACACATCCGCCGCGACCGCGAATTCGTGCGCGAGGTGCGGCGGGTGCTGCGTCCGGGCGGGCGATTCGTCCTGACCACGCCCAACGCCCCGATGTCCCTCACGCGCAACCCGTGGCACGTCCGCGAATACACCGCCGGACAATTGCGCAACCTGCTCGAATGCGAATTCGCCGGGGTCGAAGCGCTCGGCGTCTTCGGCAACGAAAAGGTGATGGAGTACTACGAAAAGAACCGCCGCAGCGTCGAGCGCATCACGCGCTTCGATCTGCTGGACCTCCAGCACCGGCTGCCGCGCAAACTGCTGCAACTGCCCTACGATCTGCTGAACCGCCTCAACCGACGGCGGCTGCTTCGTACCGACGGCGAACTCACGCGCTCGATCACGATGGACGACTATCGCATCGGCCCCGTCTCGGACACGTGTTTCGACCTCTTTTACGTCGCACGAAAGTAACCGCGCGACGCAAGGCTTTCTCCGCCGCACGTTCGTCTTCGCCGCGCCCGACGGGAACCTTCACGGTCTTGTCTGCGGTCAGGCACGGGGACAGGCGCGGAAACGATCGTGCTGAAAGGGCGGGAACGGACGCACGGAGGCGCGGGCGAACGGGCCGGGAGTAAGCACCCGAAAACGGTCCCGACCGGACCGGCACGCTTCCGCCGGATCATCCGACCGGAGTTTTCGCCACACCCGTCAAAGATTTTCCTGCGCACGGAGGAACGGTTTTTGCCTTTCGGAGCGGAAACACCTGCGCGTATGGAAGCTTCCGACGACAAACTGAAAATCTACCGGCCCGAACCGGCCGGACCGCTCGAAATTCCGCTGGCCGAAAGCGGCGTGCATGCGGGCTTTCCCTCTCCGGCCGACGACTTTCTCGAAGGATCGCTGGACCTGAACCGGCTGGTCGTCCGGCACCCCGAAGCGACCTTTTTCGCCCGTGTGGAGGGGGATTCGATGCAAGGCGAGGGAATCGCCGAAGGCGATCTGCTGGTGGTGGACAAGGCGGTGGAGCCGTACGACGGCTGTCTGGCCGTGGCATACGTCGACGGAGAGTTCACGCTCAAGCGCGTACGGATCGAACCGCACCGGATTCTGCTCGTGCCGGCCAATCCGAAATACCGGACCATCGAGGTCTCGCCCGACCGTGAGTTCGCGGTCTGGGGCGTGGTGAAATGGATCCTGAAAAGCGTCTGACGGCCTGCGCCCCGCGCCCGCAGCGATGGAAACGACGGCAGATGCGGCGGCGACACGTGCGCTCTTTACATCCTGCACCGGCATTCGCTCCTGCCGCGCCGCACAGCATCACCGCGTGTTTTGCGGGGAGCAAACATACGATGCAGGCTTCGTTTCCGAAGCGGAGCCTGTCCTGTCCGGACGCACTCGATCCCGCCTGCCGCGCTCCAGCTCCAGAGAGGGGCGAAAACGCGCACGCGACCGGAAACGTCGAAACCCGACGGCCCGAGCCGAAAACGGCCTCCGATAGTCCCGGGATGCCGAAGGCAGCGCCCCTTCGATGCTGTGCGCACGGCGGATCGCGCGGCACCGGGGCGAGATGGCGGCTGCGAAGCTTCATCCGGGAAGACAATGCGAATCCCAACTGCGGCAGCTGCGCAGATACGCTGCCGACGGCAAAAACCCGTGCGGCATCGGGGCGGGATGGCGGCTGCGAAGCTTCATCCGGGAAGATAACGCCCCGCAGCGGCGTTCGTTCAACACGGTCGCCCGATGCCGGGCAGGCCGCAACGATTCCGCCGGCGGACACGGCCGCCCCGCGCACCGACCGGAGGCGGACGGCCGCCCGAACCGGAAACGGGCGCTCACGGAACGACGACAGACAACATAGAGACAATAACCGATGTACGGATTAGCGGACTGCAACAATTTTTACGCATCGTGCGAACGGGTGTTCGATCCGTCGCTCGCGGAACGCCCCATCGTCGTGCTTTCGAACAACGACGGTTGCGTCATAGCACGCTCCAACGAAGCCAAGGAGCTGGGCATCGCAATGGGTGTTCCCTACTTCCGGATCAGAGAACTCGTCCGCAGAAACGACGTGGCCGTTTTCTCGTCCAACTTCGTCCTGTACGGAGATATGTCGCGCCGCGTGATGAACCTCCTCCGGCGTTTCGCCCCCGCCGAGGTCTACTCCATCGACGAAGCGTTTCTCGACTTCACGGGATTCGACGAAGAGACCCTCCGCCAGCAGGGACTCGAAATCGTCCGCACCGTGCGACGCCACACGGGCATTCCGCTCAGTCTCGGCATCGCACCGACCAAAACACTGGCCAAGATCGCATCGAAACTCTGCAAGCGTTATCCCAAGCTCGGCGGCTGCTGCTTCATGCACCGCCCCGAGCAGATCGAAAAGGTCCTCCGCAAATTCCCGATCGGCGATGTCTGGGGCATCGGCCGCCGGTGGGCCGCCCTGCTTGAGACGCGGAACATCCGCACGGCTTGGGACTTCACGCAGTTGCCGCAGGAGTGGATCCGCAAACGAATGGGCGTCGTGGGTCTCCGGATGCAGCGGGAACTGAAGGGCGAGCCGTGCATCGGATTCGAACAGATGCCCGTCGACAAGAAACAGATCGCCACGACGCGCACCTTCGCCCGCGACACGGGCGATTACGAGGAGCTGCATCGGTGCATCGCCCAATACGCGGCGGCCTGCGCCGAAAAACTGCGTGCGCAACACGGGTTGTGCGCCGAGATCGCCGTATTTCTACTCACGAACCGCCATCGGGAAGAGGTGCCGCAGTCCTACGAGAGCCGGCTCCTCAAACTCTCCGTGCCGACCGACAGCACGCTGGAACTGACGGCTTACGCGGCGCAGCTGCTCCGACAACTCTGCCGCAAAGGCTTCGTTTACAAACGTGCGGGAGTGATTCTCTCCGACATACGCCCCAAATGCGGCGTGCAGCGCGACCTGTTCGATGCGGCCGACCGCGCCCGGCACGACCGGCTGATGGCGGCGATGGACCGGCTGAACGCCGTCTACGGACGCCACAAGGTCGCAACGGCTGCCGAAGGTTTCGAACCCTTCAAAATGAACCGCAACCACTTGTCCCGCAAATTCACGACCGACTGGGCGCAGATCATTCGGGTCAAATCGACCTGAAACCGCACCGTCGCAACTCTCAATCTACTCTATATAACTTATGTGCTACCACACCGCTCTGATCGCCGACCCCGTCCAGCTCGGCCGCCGCTTCGGCCGCAGCGTCGACCGGATCGGAGACTTCCGCCCGCTCTACCACGTGTCGGCATTCTCCCATGCGGAATATCCCGTCGTTACGGCCGACGCACAGATCGGCCTCTTCCGCTGGGGACTGATCCCTTTCTGGACCCGCGGTCTCGAAGATGCGCTGGCGATCCGCAACCGCACGATCAACGCCCGTGCGGAAACGGTTTTCGTCAAACCCTCCTTCCGCGAACCGATCCGCCGCAAACGCTGTCTCGTTCCGGCATCGGGCTATTTCGACTGGCGGCACGAAGCGGACCGGAAAATCCCGTACTACATCACCGTCCGCGACCGTCCCATTTTCGCATTCGCGGGGATTTACGACTGCTGGCACGACGAAACGACGGACGAAACGGCGGCGACCTACTCCATCCTCACGGTTCCGGCCGCAGGGCCGATGCGCCGCATTCACAACTCCCGCTACAGGATGCCGCTGATCCTGCGTAACGAAGACGAAGAGCGCTGGCTCGATCCCCGTCTGACGGATGCAGAAATCGCGGAGTTTTTCACTCCTCCGCCCGGATCAAAAATGCAGTGCGAAATCATCCGCAGCGACTTTCTGCGCAAAGATGCCGGAGACCCCACGATCCTGACGCCGGCCGCGCAACCGTAAGCGCCGCACGTTTTTCTCCGACCGAAAGCCGCGCTTCGCGCGTCCCGCAGCTCTTTTTCCGGTGAAAAAGAGCCGGGGAATCGCAACCGGCGGAGGAAATACGCTCCTACGAGACTCTTTTTCGAAAGACCCGGCATCGAAATTGGAACACCTTTTGCAACGCCACATGTGCATTTATTTTAACAAATTTATTAAAATTATGAAAAAGTTCTTACTTCTTCTGGTTTGTGCGGCTACCGCATTTTCCGTAAGCGCGGCGCCTCAAAAGGTCGATTTCGGTAAACTTCCGAAGAGCTCGCAGGAGTTCATCCAGAAAAATTTCCCGAAAGAGAAAGTCAAAGACGTGGAAATGGACCGCGAGGCTTCGTGGGACAAATACACCGTCTTCTTCAACAGCGGCAACCAGATCTCGTTCGAAGGCGGCAGCGGCAACTGGTCGGAAATCATCATGAAGAACGGTCCTGTTCCCGCAACGGCGATTCCCGTGAAAATCAAAACCTATGCAGGTGCCAAGTATCCCAACCTGCACATCATGATGCTCGCCACGACCG
>OVXI01000061.1_pt1 | contig 29523 bp, 24 predicted proteins | sample 1732031 | NCBI WGS metagenome assembly OVXI01 (sample SAMEA4545821, study PRJEB24839) | metagenome | biome: chicken; feature: ceca content | place: Italy | collected 2013-05 | reverse complement strand
CCCGAATAGCGGTACGAATGAAAAAAGGGGTGTCTAAAACGTGTTAGACAGCCCCATGATTTCCGATTTTCGGGACTTGTTAGACAGTCCCCCTGTGTTAGACAGCCACCTTGCCGTTCATCGCAACCTCCGGATTACTCCGCGGCGACTACGCTGAATTTGATCGTAGCCTTCACGTCGCGATGCAACTTGGCGACGGCCTCGTACTCGCCCACGGTCTTGATGCCCTCGACGACGATCGCCTTGCGGTCGAGCTCCACGCCCTTGGCGGCCAGCGCCTCCGCCAGATCGGCGGCCGTAACCGTACCGAAGAGCTTGCCCTCCTCGGCCTTCGCCGTCAGCACGACGGGCAGGTTGGCGATCTTCTCGGCCAACGCTTGCGCGTCGGCGAGGATCTTGGCGTCCTTGTGGGCGCGCTGCTTGAGGTTCTCGGCCAGCACCTTCTTGGCCGAAGCGGTCGCAGCCTTGGCATAACCCTGAGGAATGAGGTAGTTGTTCGCATAACCGGGCTTCACGTTCACGATGTCGTTCGCGTAGCCCAAGTTCTCCATATCTTTAATCAGTATGATTTCCATGGTATCTCCTCCTCTATATTATTTCATACAATCGGTTACGAACGGCAGAATCGCAAGGTGGCGGGCACGCTTCACGGCCTGTGCGACCTTCTTCTGGAACTTCTGCGAAGTACCCGTCAGGCGGCGGGGCAGGATCTTGCCCTGCTCGTTGAGGAACTTTTTGAGGAACTCGCCGTCCTTGTAATCCACATACTTGATGCCGAGCTTCTTGAAACGGCAGTATTTCTTCTTCTTGACGTCTACCGAGACGGGATTGAGGTACCGGATCTCCGACTGCGCTGCATTGTTTTCCTGTGCCATGACTTACTCCTCCTGTTTGTTAGAAAGTTTCGCACGACGTTTCTCCGAGTACTCCACGGCGAACTTGTCCTGCTTGAAAGTTAAGAAACGGATGATGCGCTCGTCGCGGCGGTACTGCGTTTCGAGCGCGTCGACGAGCGAACCCTCGCCCGTAAACTCCATGAGGAAATAGAATCCGGTGGTCTTCTTCTGAATGGGATAGGCGAGCTTCTTCAGGCCCCACGCCTCCCTGTTCACGATCTGACCGCCGTTCTCGGTGATGACACCTTGGAATTTGTCAGCGACCTCCTGCACCTGTGCATCCGACAGGACGGGCGTAACAATGAAAACGGTTTCGTAATTGTTCATGACTTTAATCGGTTAATTATTCCCCGAGGGGAGCGCAAATATACGGATTTTTTCGCAATCCGCAATCCGTGCGACGTTTTTTTCTAATTCGCGGCCTCTTTTTCCGGAAAGCCCTGCGCCCGGAGGCGGATCTCCGAGCCGTCGGGCGTTACGAGAAACGCTCCGGATGCCTCGTCGGTGATGTGGCCGATCACATCGACCAGCCCCAGACGCATCACCCGCTCCCGCACCGCGAGCGGCACGGTGAAGAGCAGTTCGTAGTCCTCGCCGCCGTTGAGCGCCGCGATCACCGGATCGGTGTGCATCTCCTCGGCCAGCGCCGAGGTCTGGCGGGCGATCGGGATGCGGTCCAGATAGATGCGCGCACCGCACTTCGAAGCCTTGCAGATCTGGAGCAGGTCGCCGGACAGACCGTCCGACAGGTCGATCATCGACGTGGGCACGATTCCCTCCTCCGCGAGCGCCTCGACGACATCCGTCCGCGGACGCGGCTTGAGGTACTTCTCCAGCAGGTATTCGTATCCGGCGAACTGCGGCTCGGGGTTCTCCGCATCGCCCAGCACGCGCTTCTCGCGTTCGAGCAGCCGCAGTCCCATGTAGGCGGCGCCGAGGTTGCCCGTGATGCAGATCAGGTCGTGCTTGCGCGCGCCCGAACGATAGACCACCCGGTCGCGCGCGGCCGCACCGACGGCCGTGATGCCGAGCACGAGGCCCGTCATCGAAGCCTTCGTATCGCCGCCCACGAGGTCGAGCCGCTGCTCGCGGCATGCAAAGGCGATCCCCTCGTAGAGGTCGTCGAGCGCCTCGACCGGGAGCTTCGACGAAAGACCGAGCGAGACAACGATCTGCTCGGGGGTGCCGTTCATGGCGAGGATGTCGCTCACGCCGGCCGTTACGGCCTTGTATCCCAAGTGCTTGAGCGGAAAATAGGTCAGATCGAAATCGACCCCTTCGTAGAGCGTGTCCGTCGAGCAGAGCACCACCTCGCCCTCGGCCGGTGCGATCACGGCCGCATCGTCGCCCACGCCGGCCACGGTCGACGGGTTGCCCTTGCCGAAAGCGCGTGTCAGCCGGTCGATCAGACCGAACTCGCCCAGCTCGGCGATCTCCGTGCGTTTCTTATTCTCCATGAGTTTCGGATTTTTCACAAAATTAGGCGAAATCCCTTGTTTCCGCAAAAAATAACGTAAATTTGTATCACGAATCATAAAAACGATCTGAAACATGGTTAACATCGTCTTATTCGGCGCACCGGGCTGCGGCAAAGGCACGCAGGCCCAACGGCTGAAAGAGCACTACGGCATCCATCATGTCTCCACCGGCGAAGTGATCCGAGGCGAAATCGCCCGCGGCACGGAGCTGGGCAAACGCATGGAGTCCTACATCAGGGAGGGTAAGCTGGCCCCCGACGAAATCGTCATCGACATGATCGCCAACTACGTGGCCGAACACAAGGAGGCGAAAGGCTGCATCTTCGACGGTTTTCCGCGCACGACGAGGCAGGCCGAGGAGTTCGACCGGATTCTGGCCGGGCACGGGCTGAAGGTGGATCTGATGGTCGACATCCACGTGCCGGAGGAGGAGCTGGTGAAACGCATCCTGCTCCGCGGCAAGGATTCGGGCCGCGCGGACGATGCTTCGGAGGAGGTGATCCGCGGCCGTATCGAAGTCTACCGCCGGCAGACGCAGGTCGTCGCCGACTTCTACGCCAAACAGGACAAGTATGCCGACGTCGACGGAGTGGGTTCGATGGACGAGGTCTTCGACCGCATCCGCGCGGTGATCGACCGGAAATTATAGAGCCTGCACCGCCCTCATCCTGCTGCTCGCGGCTGGATGCGGACGCGGGATGCAGGCGGGCACGGGATGCGGGCACGGGCGGCGGACGGGCACTCGCATTGCGCACGAAATGCCGGCGCCGGCTTCGCTGCCGGCAGGAGAGGTTGTCTGACGAGTTCGGACAGCCTCTTTTCGTTCGCACCGCCGTTCCGTTCGGCATACGCGATTCCCGAAGGAGGAAATCCTGTCGGGCAGTCCTTTCTCATCAGAACAGAGGAGCGGAACGGTCGGAGCTGGGGAGCGGCGGAAACGGGAGCCGGAGGGGCGAAGGCCGAAACAGAAACAGCCCGCAGCCGGAACAACACCGAGCGAGAACGAGCCGAAACAAAAACAGTCCGCAGCCGGAACAACACCGAGCGGGAACGAGCCGAAACAGAAACGGCCCGCGGCCGGAACGGCATCGAGCGGGAACGGGACGAACAGAAACGGCCCGCACGCCACAGGAGGGCGGCGGACCGTCGTTCGGCCGGCATGCGCAGGGGATTTACCGCTCCGCGACCCGCTGCCGCGGGGTGTTGTCGGGCACCACGGGCGAATCGTCCTCCAGCTCTTCGAGCAGCATGTCCGTAACGAGCAGACCCGTCTCGACGCCGTCCGTGTAGTGGAGATCGTCGTACTTATTATAAATGTAGTTGCTGACCGCCACCGAATAGGTCCGGCCCTCCGTGAGTTCCGGGAAACGGACATCCACGGCGTCGCGGCCGTCCGTAACGATCGTATAGGGCGTCGTCGAATAGAGGTCGATGCGATGCGCCTCCTTCGTATTCACCGGGTCGTTGTACTTCGAAAGGATCATCCGGCGCATCTGCTCGGGCGTCATCCGCAGCGTGCAGATCTCCGTACCGAAGGGTTCGAGGTCGAAGAGGGTCGACAGCGCCACCTCGCCCGCGGGGATGCTGTCCAGACGCACGCCCCCGATGTGGTAGAAAGCCACGTCCGTATCGGTCTCGTCGGCCATGAGGTCCGTCAGCCAGTTCGCTATTCCGGTCTGCACGGCGGTCTGCGCGAAGGCGCCCACGGGTTTGCGGAGGTCGGGATTCGCGTAGTAGCGCTCCACCATGCCGGCGTACTCGGGATCGGGCCGGTATGCGTCCAGCGGAACCAGCCGGAAATCGACGCCCGCGACCTCGTGTCCGCGCAGGCGGACGGTCGTTACGCCGATGTTGCGCAGGTTCTTGCCCGTCTGCGTGAGCAGCGTGCCGTTCACCTCCTCGTCGATCTCCTCGTGGCTGTGGCCGCCGATCACCACGTCGTAGGCGGTCTCGGCGGCAAGCAGTTCGCGGTCGTGCGTCGACCCCATGTGCGAGAGGAGCACCAGCACGTCGCAACGGTCGGCGATCGAGGCGAAGCGGCGGGCCATCCACTGCGGATCGGGGAAGGAGAGCCCGCGGAAGACGGCCTCCTGTCCGGCCGGATGGCCGTCGCCCTCGTAGTTGGTAACCACGCCGACGAAGCCGACCTTCACCCCGTGTTTCTTCACGACGACGCAGGGCTCAGGCTGCGGCACGGCCGTCGTATCGCTGAGGAGGTTGGCGCAGACGACCGGGAACTCCGCGAAGCGGAGCATGTCGCCCAGCACCCCCTGTCCGGGGTCGAACTCGTGGTTGCCCACCGTCGCCGCGTCGTACCCGAGACGGTTCATCAGTTCGAGGATCGGACGACGGCCCTCGGCCATGTCGACGTAGGCGTTGCCCGTCCAGCGGTCGCCCGCGTCGACCAGAAAGACGATCCGGGCCGTGTCGCGGCAGGCCTCCACGGCCGCGGCCAGCTGCGGGAAGCGTTCGATCCGGGCATGGATGTCGTTCGTCGAGAGCAGGACGACGGTACGCTCGCGGGGAGCGCAGGCCGCGAGAAGCGCGAGGGCGCAGAACAGTCCGAAACGTATTGTCTTTTTCATAGATCCGCTTAAAATCTTTTACCGAATGTCAAAGTTACGAAGAAAATCGTTATCTTTACACACCATTATCCGGAAAATCTTATGTCCGACACCATTGAAGTCGTATGCGACAACATCGGCGGCACGATCGAGGTCGCCATGGGCACCACGCTGCGCGAAGTCGAACAGCGGCTCGGCATCGCGGGGCCCCGGCCTTTTCTGGCAGCCTATGTGAACAACCGCATCAAGGAACTCGACTACAAAATATATACCCCCGTTACGCTGCGCTTCGTGGACATCACCTCGTTCGAGGGCATCCGCGTCTATCAGCGCACGTCGTGGTTCATCCTCCAGAAGGCGGCGCGCGAGCTCTTTCCCGGGCATACGCTCCACATCCGGCACTCGATGGGTACGAGCGGTTTCTACTGCGAACTGGAGGGGATCGACGAATTCACGCGCGCCGACGCCGACGCGCTCCGGGAGCGCATGCAGCGGATCGTCGAACGCGACCTGCCCATCGAACGCACGAAGGCGCTCACCTCGGAGGTGCGCGCCATCTACGAGGCGCAGGGCCTCGACGACAAGGTGGCGCTCATCGACACCCGTCCGCGCCTGTACAGCAAGCTCTACACCCTCGACGGGCTGGCCGGCTACTTCTACGGTTCGCTGGCCCCCTCGACGGGCTATGTCCGTCTGTTCGGCATCGAGCCCTACTACAACGGATTCTACCTCGCCCTGCCCCAGCGAACGGACCCCGACCGGCTGAACATGCGCATCCATCAGGAGAAGATGTTCGGCATCTTCCAAGAGTACCAGTCGTGGGTGCGGATCATGGGCGTGCCGACCGTGGGCGCCATCAACGCCAAGGTGCTCGCCGGCGACGGCGGAGGACTCGTAAAAATAGCCGAGGCGTTCCACGAACGCAAGTTCGCATGGGTGGCCGATTCGATCCTCGAAGCCAACCTCTCGCGCGGAGTGCGCACGGTGCTGATCTCGGGCCCCTCGTCGAGCGGCAAGACCACCTCGGCCATGCGGCTCGGGATTCAGTTGGGCGTGCTGGGGCTCAAACCCGTGCTCATCTCGCTCGACGACTACTTCGTCGACCGCGAAAAGACCCCGAAGGACGAAAACGGCGAATACGACTACGAAGCGCTCGAAGCCATCGACCTCGGGCTGTTCAACGACCATCTGCACCGCCTCATGCAGGGCCGGAGCGTCGACATCCCGCGCTACGACTTCATAACGGGCAAACGCCAGTGGCACCGCAACCCGCTGACGCTCGACGAACGCTCGATCCTCATCGTCGAAGGCATCCACGGACTGAACCCCGCGCTGACGCCGAGCATCCCCGACCGGCTCAAGTTCAAGATCTACATCTCGTGCTTCACCTCCGTGGCGATGGACAACGTCTCGCGCATCGCCACCACGGACAACCGGCTGCTGCGCCGCCTCACGCGCGACTACACGCAGCGGGGCGCCGACGCGCTCCAGACCCTCTCGCGCTGGGCGAGCGTGCGGCGCGGCGAGGAGAAGCACATATTCCCCTTTCAGGAGAACGCCGACGTGATGCTCAACTCGTCGCTCTTCTACGAAATCTCGGTCCTGCGCAACTTCGCCGAACCCATCCTGCGCGAAGTGCCCGACACGGTCCCCGAATACGACGAGGCGCGCCGCATGCTCGCCTTCCTCGACAACTTCATCCCGATCGGACCCGAGGAAATTCCGCCCACGTCGGTGCTCCGCGAGTTCATCGGCGGCAGCAGCTTCCGCTACTGAAACAATGACTAACCAAATAACAAACCACAGAAACGCAATGTTCGACAAATTCACTACGCGCCACATCGGCGTGAGCCGCGAAAGCGACCTGAAAGCCATGCTGGAGACCATCGGCGTCGGATCGGTCGAGGAACTGATCGCACAGGTGATCCCGCAGTCCATCCGTCTGAAGAAACCCATCGCGCTGCCCGCGGAGGGCATGAGCGAATACGAGTACGCGGCGCACATCCGTTCGCTGGCCGAGCGCAACCGCTGCCTGCGGTCGTTCATCGGCATGGGATACTACCCCAATGCCGTGCCGGCCGCCGTCGTGCGCAACGTCTTCGAGAACCCCGCATGGTACACCTCCTATACGCCCTATCAGGCCGAAATCTCGCAGGGCCGCCTCGAAGCGCTCCTGAACTTCCAGACGGCCGTGATCTCGCTCACGGGCATGCAGATCGGCAACTGCTCGCTGCTGGACGAAGGGACCGCCGCGGCCGAGGCGATGCTCATGATGTTCGCCCTGCGCTCGCGCGAGGCGGTCAGGGAGGGGCGCTGCCAGCTCTTCGTCGACCGCAACCTCTTCCCGCAGACGCTCGACGTGCTGCTCACGCGCAGCGAACCCTTCGGGATCGAACTGATCGTCGACGACTACGACCAGTACGAATTCACGGGCAAGGAGTTCGGCGCCGTCGTGCAGTATCCCGCCGCCGACGGCCATGTGCGCGACTACGCCGCCTTCGCCGCGGCCGCTCACGCCAAGGGGGCGCTCGTTACGGCCGTGGCGGACCTGCTGTCGCTCGCGCTGCTGAAGGCGCCGGGCGAATGGGGCGCCGACATCGCCGTGGGTTCGAGCCAGCGCCTCGGCACGCCGATGGGCTTCGGAGGACCCAGCGCCGGCTACATGACCACGCGCGAAGCCTACAAACGCAACATGCCGGGCCGCATCATCGGCGTCTCGGTGGACCGTCTGGGCCGCAAAGCGCTGCGCATGTCGCTCCAGATGCGCGAACAGCACATCAAACGCGAGAAGGCCACGTCGAACATCTGCACCGCCTCGGCGCTGATGGCCTCGATGACGGGCTTCTACTGCGTCTACAACGGCCCCGAGGGACTCAGGCGGGCGGCCGAAACCGCCCACGGAGCGGCCGCGGCCGTGGCCCGCGGGCTCGAAGCGCTCGACTACAAACTGGCGCACCGCAGCTTCTTCGACACGCTCGAAGTCGAGGCCGAGGCGGCCGTGATCCAGTCGCTCGCGCTCGAAAGCGGCATCAACTTCCACTACCCCTCGGAGGGCCGCGTGCGCATGTCGTTCGACGAAGTTACCACGCCGGCCGAGGTCGACGAGGTGATCCGCATCTTCGCCGAGGCCAAGGGCCGCAAGCCCAAGGCCGCGAAAGGCCCGGCCGGAGAGGCGATCCCCGCCGAGCTGCGCCGCACGAGCGCCTATCTGACGGAGCCGGTGTTCAACACCTACCGCTGCGAGAGCGACCTGATGCGCTACATCAAGCGCCTCGAACTGCGCGACATCTCGCTCGCCAACTCGATGATCTCGCTCGGCTCGTGCACGATGAAACTCAACGCCGCCTCGGAGATGCTGCCCCTCTCGCTGGCCGGATTCCAGAACATGCACCCCTTCGCTCCGGCCGATCAGGCCGAGGGCTACCTGCAGCTGATCGCCGAACTGGAGAAGGATCTGGCGGCCATCACGGGCTTCGCCGCCTGCTCGCTCCAGCCCAACTCGGGCGCCGCGGGCGAGTACACGGGGCTGATGGTGATCCGCGCCTACCACCAGAGCCGCGGGCAGGGCTACCGCAACATCGTGCTGATCCCCGCCTCGGCGCACGGCACGAACCCCGCCTCGGCGGCGATGGCCGGCATGAAGATCGTAACGGTAGCGTGCGACGACAAGGGCAACATCGACGTCGGAGACCTCAAGGCCAAGGCGCAGGAGCACAGCTCGGAGCTGGCCGGCATGATGATTACGTACCCCTCGACGCACGGCGTCTTCGAGAGCCGCATCCGCGAGATCGTCGACGCGGTGCACGACGCGGGCGGACAGGTCTACATGGACGGCGCCAACATGAACGCACAGGTGGGGCTCACGAACCCGGGATACATCGGCGCCGACGTCTGCCACCTCAACCTGCACAAGACCTTCGCCATGCCGCACGGCGGCGGCGGGCCGGGCGTGGGTCCGATCTGCGTGGCGGAGCACCTCCGCGCGTTCCTGCCGTCGCACCCGATCGTCCCGACGGGCGGCGAAGAGGGCATCACGGCCGTGGCATCGGCTCCGTGGGGCTCGGCGATGCTGCTGCCGATCACCTACGGCTACATCAAGATGCTGGGCGCCGACGGGCTGCGCCGCTGCACCGAAATGGCCATCGTCAACGCCAACTACATGTCGGCGGCGCTCCGCGGCGAGTACCGCACCTACTACTCGGGCGAAACGGGCCGCGTGGGCCACGAAATGATCCTCGACCTGACGAACTTCAAGCACGACTACAACATCGACTGCGGCGACATCGCCCGCCGGCTGATGGACTACGGATTCCACGCCCCGACGCTCTCGTTCCCCGTGCACGAGACGCTGATGGTCGAACCCACCGAGTCGGAGCCGAAGGCCGAAATGGACCGCTTCATCGCAGCTCTGGTGCAGATCAAACGCGAGTGCGAGGCCGCCGCCGGGCAGACGGACAACGTGGTGGCGAACGCCCCGCACACGGCCCCGGAGCTCTGCGGCGAGTGGACCCATCCCTACTCGCGCGAGGAGGCCGCCTTCCCGCTCGAATGGATCCGCGAGGCGAAGTTCTTCCCCTACGTGTCGAAGATCGACAACGGCTACGGCGACCGCAACCTCTGCTGCCGCAACACGGACTGAAAAGTTCGCGGACACAGGCCGAAACCACAATCGGGGGGGGGCTGTCCGACAAGTTTTTTTAACCCCTGAGAATTGCGTATTCGGAAAAAGTTCACGAATAGCAGTACGGATAAAAAGGGGCTGTCTAAAATTCGTTAGACAGCCCCTTTTCTATTTTTACCGCTCTTCGGGATTTTACCCGGACAGGCAATTCCCAAGCGGGGGGGGGAGAGTTGCAGGACGGCTTCTTCCCTACCGGTCCGGCGCATGTCTTCGGCGCGCCCTTTTCTGCGTTGCGAACTCCCGGACGGGCGGCCGGGCGGCTGTCGATTTGCGCCTCCGTGCGACCGTGTCCCGCATGGCGGGATGCGTCTTTTGCTTCGTACGAAGGTGCTTCAGGGACGGCCGAAGTCGGAAAAGGGCGCCCCGCCGTCCGAACGCTCGAAACGGGCGACTTTCGGGCGGGGCGTGTGCCCCGCCCGCGTTTCTCGTCGCTGTCAGTCCGGCGGATTCGGGGATGCCTTTCCCGGCGTTCGTCCGCTCTTCGGGGAACTTCGAGCAGGGAAATAAGGTGCGAAATCGAAGAAACATGCGGTTCGCCGCCGCCGAAGGGTACGAAGGGATCGTTCCGTCGTGCGACCGGCATCGCTCGGGCGATGGCGGCAGGATGCCGGCACGGGGCAAGCAGTAGCAGAGCGGGGAGGGGAGAAAAGCGAGCGAAGGAGAAGGGAAAACGCGGACAAGCCCGCTGTTTTCGGCAGCCGCCCCGAAATACGGGGCAGATTATTCCCTCCGATTTGCGAAAACCCGCGGGAAAAATCCTACCTTTGCAAAACTTAATTTCTTAACACAGCAAATTCGCATGAAAGTAGAACAGAACAAAATGGTCGGCGTGGACTACAAGCTCACCGTAGACGGCCAAATCGCAGACCGGTCGCGCCCGGGAGAGCCCCTCGAATTCATCTTCGGGACAGGCATGCTGCTGCCCAAATTCGAAGAGGCTATCCTCGGCAAGGAGGTCGGCGAGAAGGTCTCGTTCACGCTCGATCCCAAGGACGGCTACGGAGAACGGATCGCCGAGGCCGAGGTGGATCTGCCGAAAGAGATATTCATGGTGGACGGCAAACTGACCGAAGAGATCCTCTTCGTCGGTTCGCAGGTGCCCATGAGCGACAATCAGGGCAACCGCATGATGGGCATCGTCAAGGAGGTCGGCGACCAGACCGTCAAGATGGACTTCAACCACCCGATGGCCGGCAAGACGCTCAACTTCGACGTCGAGGTGGTGTCGGTGCGCGACGTAACGCCCGAAGATTTGCAGGGCGGATGCGGATGCGGCGACTGCGGCGGCGGATGCGAGGGCGGATGCGGCGGCCACGACGAGGGCCACTGCAACTGCCACTGATCGTCCGGAGACGGCGAGGGGCTGTCCAACGGGTTTCGGGCAGCCTCTCTGCTTCATTCGCACCGCCATCCGGGACTTTCCAGAACAACCATTCCCCCAAGGACGGGTAGGGAGACGGTTTGTCGGAGAACCTCCTTTCCCAATCCGGCAGTGCGTTCCGGCCGTTTTCGCGGCCGCACGACGGGACGGTATGCCGGGACCGCACGAAGGGTTTGCACACCGGAACAGCACGCCAAGAATGCATGCCGGAACTACATGCCGGGGCAATACGCCGGGACCGCACGACGCGGTCGGCGAGGAAAGTGCGAGAGAGGGCTTCGCTCCCGGCACCGAAACCGCAAAAACACCTCTGAGCCTTGATTTCAGTCCGTCAATATCTCTTCTCGGTCGGCAACTCCCGCGGCCTGACGCGCACGCTGGGCCGGATCGACGTATGCCGCGACGCCGACGGCCGGATGTGCTACCGCGCGGGAAACAGCGCCGTGGTGTTCAAAATCCGCCGCGGCGGTGCATGTTACGCCCTGCGCTGCTACACGCGCAAAACGCGCAACCTCGAAGCCGTCTACGGACCCAAGCTGCTGCGCGGCGAACTCTTCGTCTACCGCGACGACCGGCAGGGCGAATGGACCGACGTGGTGGTCGACCGCTGGGTCGAGGGCCAAACGCTCCACGAGCGGATCGCAGCGGCCGACCGCGCGGAGTTCGCACGTCTGGCCGAAGCGTTCGACCGGCTCGCCGCCGCCAGGACGGCCGACGACTGCGCCCACGGCGACCTGAAACCCGAGAACATCGTCGTCCGGCCCGACGGCACGCTCCGCCTCATCGACTTCGACGCCTCGTTCCTGCCCGCGTTCGCCGGCACGGAGAGTCCCGAGCTGGGCACGGCAGCGTTCCAGCATCCGGCCCGCACGACGGCGGATTTCGACGCCCGGCTCGACGACTTCCCCGCCGCGCTGATCTCCACGGCCCTCCACGCACTCGCCTGCGATCCCACGCTGCGCGAACGCTACGACACGCAGGACACGCTCCTGATCGACCCGCACCGTCTGCCGGCCGACGAGGCGCTGCGCGAAATACTCGCACTCTTCGAACGACAGGGCATGGCCCTCTCCTACCGCATCGCCCGCCTTCTGCTCTCGCCCGGCTACCGGCTGCCCGGACTGCCCGAGCTGTTCGCCCGTGCCGTCCGAACCGGTGCGGAATACGGCACGGCACACGCGGCTGCGGCACGGCCGCAGAATCGGTCGCAGAAGGCTCCGTGCACGGCACACGGTGAGCGGAACAGCCGGTCCGGCGGGGACGGGGCCGTCGGTGTCGGCGAAGTGCTGAACACCTCAGACATCCCCTTCCGGACGGAGACCGACGAAGACACCCTATGCGCCGCACACGGTAAGCGGAACAGCCGGTCCGGCGGGGACGGGGCCGTCGGTGTCGGCGAGGCGCCGGACGCCCTATGCGACACGGAAGCCCCGTCCGAGCGGTCGACCGCGCCCCTCGTCCCGCCGGACACAGCCGGAACGGAGGGCTTCCGGTGCGCTCCGTCCGAAACCGCGCCACCCGCCGAAGCGCCCGAGCTCTTCGTCGAACACGGTCTCTGGGGATACCGCGATCTCCGAACGGGCGAAACGACGATTCCGCCCCTATACGACTGCGGATTCGACTTCACCGAGGGGCTAGCCGCCGTACGACTGGGGCGCACATGGCATTTCATCGACACCGACGGACACACCGTGATTCGCTGTCCGGGGTGCGAAGCCGTCAAACCGTTCCGAGACGGAAAGGCCCGTATCCTCCGCGGCGGACGCATCTCGGAAATCGACCGCGACGGGCACGAAACACCGCCTGCGGATTCCGTCGCAGAGGACATCTGCTGATGCGCGCCGCAACGGGTCCGGCCGCAAACCGCCCGTCGGACCGTTCGACACGCGGGCGGAACGGACGGGCTGTGCGGATGCGGACCGGACGAACCCGGGGCCCGAGCATCCGACGCAACAGCAGCCGGATCGCTTATCCGCGCGCAACAGAACGACGGACGGAAATCCGACGAAGACGGGTCGCACGGACGCATTCGCTCCAGTGCGCAGTGCGCATCTATCGGAAAGACTGCCGCGCACGCAGCACACGCAACCGGCACCGATCCGAAGCGCATCCGTTCCGGCCCGGATGCGCAGAGCCGCCGAAAAACGGGCGTCCGCCCACTCCGGAGGAGAGGCTCCCGCGCCGTGCAGACACGGCCGGCGCACACAAAAATCGCCCCGCCTCCTGTTTTTTGCCGACAAATCGTTATATTTGCATCTGTAAAAAATTGCAATCCGGACGCCTTCCGGCAAAACAGATGGCACGATTGAGAAACTTAACCCCTGCGGAAATCGCTGAGGCCGAAACTCTCGGCTCGTCGGCCGACGACTGGACGCAGGTCATGGTCTCGGAGGATTTCCGGCCCGGGCAACTGCGCGCGAGCCGCTTGGAAGGGCGTGTGGAGATCGCTTCGGGCGCCCGCATCGTCTCGTCGCGCGTGCGCAACTACCGCATCGGCGAAGATTCGCTCGTCGAGCAGGTTACGGCGCTCGAATGCCGGCACGAGAGCGCGTTCGGCAACGGGACGCCCGTGGCGGCGATGAACGAGTGCGGGGGGCGCACCGTCCGCATCTGCGACCTCATGTCGGCGCAGGCGGCCTATGCGTCGGCCGTCTACCGCCACCGCCCGCAGACAGTGGCGGCGCTGGAGCGCATGACCGAATCCGTGGTCCGCGCCCGCCGTTCGGCGATGGGCAGCGTGGGACGCGGCTGCCGGATCGTCGGCGCCCGCTTCGTCCGCGAAATGCGCATCGGCGACGGCGCGACGATCGACGGGGCCTCGCGCCTCGAAGAGGGCACGCTCGCCGAGGGCGCCGCCGTCGGCGCGGACGTCAAGGCGTCGCACTTCATCGCGGCCGAAGGCGCGCGCCTCGACAACGGCGCGATCGTCGAACGATGCTTCGTCGGCGAAAACTGCATCCTCTCCAACGGATTCACGGCCGTCGATTCGCTCTTTTTCGCCAACTCGCACTGCGAGAACGGCGAAGCCGCCTCCGTGTTCGCCGGCCCCTTCACCGTATCGCACCACAAGTCGTCGCTGCTGATCGCCGGCATGTTCTCCTTCTTCAACGCCGGCAGCGGCGCCAACCAGAGCAACCACCTCTTCAAGAGCGGCGCGGTGCACCAGTCGGTCCATCTGCGCGGCTGCAAGTTCGGCAGCGGAGCCTACATCATGTCGCCCGCGATCGAAGGGCCGTTCACCATCGTGCTCGGGCACCACTCCTCGCACCACGACACGTCGGAATTCCCCTACTCGTACCTCGTCGAAAAGGAGGAGCGCTCGATGCTCATGCCGGGCGCGAACCTCACGAGCTGCGGCGCCGTGCGCGACATCGAGAAGTGGGCGCAGCGCGACCGCCGGCGCGTGAGGCGCGACGTGGTCGATTTCGCGGAGTACAACCCCTACGTCTGCTCCGGCTTCGTCGCGGCCGTCAACACGCTCCACGCACTCGCCGAGGCCGATCCCGACGCAGGGTCGTACAACCACAGAAAAGTCGTCATCAAAGCCAATATGCTCCGGCGCGGAATCGGACTCTACAACAAAGCCGTCGTCGCCTCGATGGGCGCGATGCTCGCGCGGGGCGCCTCGGCGCCCGACGCCGACGGCAGCGGACGATGGCTCGACATCGCCGGACAATACATCACCAAACGCGCCGTCGACGAAATACTCGACGCGGTAGACGCCGGCTCGATCCGGACCTTCGCGGAGCTCGACGACCGCTTCCGCGCCTTCGACGCCCGCTACGACGACTATGCGCACAGCTACGCCGAAAACCTGCTGGCGAGCCTTCTGGGCCACCGCCCGTCGGCGCAGGAGATCGCCGAGGCGGTCGAAGCCGGTGCCAACGCCCACGCCGCCATGCGCCGCACGACGGACGCCGACCGGCAGCGCGACTGCTCGCCCGACATGGCCGTCGGATACGGGCTCGACAGCGACAGCGAAACTGAAATCATGGCGGACTACTCCGCCGTAAGAGGCCTCGAATAAAACCTATGTACACACAGAGCATCACACGCAACCGCCGCACGGCTTTCGTGCTCGCCATCGACTTTTCGGGTTCGATGAACGAACGGATCCGGTTCGGCCGCCGCACGACGACCAAGGCCGAAGCCGTCGCCACGGTCGCCAACCAGCTGCTTTTCGAACTGACCGAACGCGCCCGCCGCAGCGACGGCATCCGCGACTACTACGACATCGCCCTCGTCGGCTATGCCGGCGGCGGCACGCTGCCCCTGCTGGGCGAAAGGGGATTCCACTCCATCGCAGAGGTCGCCGCACTGGGTGCCGAGCCGCCCGCCGCAAAGGCGGAATACCGCCTGCCGGACGGCAGCGCCGCCCTGCTCGACGAGGTGGCCGTACCCCGCTGGGTCGAACCGCACGCCGAGGGCGAGACCCCGATGTACGAAGCGCTGCTCGAAGTGCGCGATCTGGTGGCGGAGTGGACCTCGCGCCCCGAGAACGCCGCCAGCTTCCCGCCCGTGGTCTTCAACATCACCGACGGCGAAGCCTCCGACTGCGACGATGCGGAGCTGCGCGAAGTTTGCAGCCGGATACGCTCGCTCCGCACCGACGACGGAAACGTGCTGCTCATCAACATCCACATCGCCTCCGGCACGGAGGAAAAGGCGCTTCTCTTCCCCACGGCCGACGAGGCCGCCTACGGCAACCGGTACGCCTCGCTGCTCTACGACTGTTCGAGCCAGATGCCGGCGGCGTTCGACGCGGCGATCCGCGAACTGCGCGGCGGCACGCCGCCCTATCGCGGCATGAGCTACAACGCCTCGGTGCAGGAGCTCGTGGCCGTGCTCAACATCGGTTCGATCAGCGTAAAAACGGAATAAAGGCATGACACCCACGATATACAGCTTCACGCGGGCGCTGCTCGCACCCGCCGACCACTTCGACGCACTGCGCGACGCACGCATCCCGACCGGGCCGGACGGGCGGCCGCGGATGAGCCGCACTTCGCGCTTCGCCGAAGCCGAGATCGACTGGCGGGGCGGACGATGGCTCGTCTGCATGCCCCTCGCGCCCTCCGCCGTGCCCGGCATCGAGCGGGCGGCCGCACGGCTCCGCACGCTCCGCTCGGAGTGGCTCGCCGAATACAGGCTCCTGCGCGACGAGATGCGCTACGAAGACTCGGCCGGCGGAGAACACCGCTCGGACCTCGTCCTGCAACGGCTCCCGGAGGGCCTCACGTTCGGCGAAGCGCTCGCCGCGGAGCCGAAAGAACGGCTTGCGGCGGCACTCGAAGCCCTGCGCGGCGAGCTGGCCCGTCTGGGCATCTCGCACGGGAACCTCAAACCCGAGAACCTCCGCTGGAGCGGCGGACGATGGCTGCCGATTCGCTGGCACCACGTCCGCACAGAGCCCGGAGGCGACGAGGAGGCTTTCGCACAGCTGCTCGGCGCTGTCGGCGAAGCCGCCGACGGACCGCAGCGAACCCTCTCCGACGTGCAGGCCGCATACGGCATGCCCGCCGACCGGCTGACGGGGCATCTGTGGGTCGGCCACGTATTCGAACAGCTCGTCTGCGTGGGCGACGAGGAGGGATTCGGCTATGTCGATGCGGAGAACCGCACGGTCATTCCGGCGCAATACCTGTGGGCCGACGATTTCCACGAAGGCCGTGCGGCCGTGCAGACCGCCGAAGGCATGGGGCTGATCGACAAGCAGGGGCGCTACGTCATTCCGCCCGTGTGCGAGATCGTCGAATACAGACCCGAAGCCAGCCTGTCCGAAGTCCGGCGGGCAGGCATGTGGTACATATACGACTACGAAGGGAACCCCGTCGCCGGACCGGCCGGAACCCGCGACGAAGCCTACGCACTCGCCGGAAAAGAACCCGAGAACTGAAAACAAATACGAAAAAACTACTACGATTATGGAAGAAGTAAAAGTACTGATCATCGGCAGCGGACCCGCAGGATACACTGCGGCGATCTACACCTCGCGCGCCAACCTCGCGCCCGTGCTCTACGAAGGCATCGAACCGGGCGGACAGCTCACCACCACCACGGAGATCGAGAACTTCCCGGGATACCCCGAGGGCGTCGACGGCAATCAGATGATGGCCGACATACGCAAGCAGGCCGAGCGATTCGGCGCCGACATACGCTCGGGCAACATCACGAAAGTGGATCTCTCGTCGCGGCCGTTCCATGTCGTCGTGGACGGCGAGAAGGAGATCGCGGCCGAGAGCCTCATCATCGCCACGGGAGCCACGGCCAAATACCTCGGACTGCCCTCGGAACAGAAGTTCCGCGGCATGGGCGTGAGCGCCTGCGCCACCTGCGACGGATTCTTCTACCGCAAGAAGGACGTGGCCGTGGTCGGCGGCGGCGATACGGCCTGCGAGGAGGCCACCTATCTCGCCTCGCTCTGCCGTCAGGTCTATATGATCGTCCGCAAACCCTTCCTCCGCGCATCGAAGGCGATGCAGGAGCGGGTCTTCAAGACACCCAACATCACGGTGCTCTTCGAGCACAACACGGCCGAAGTGCTCGGCGACGAGAACGGCGTAACGGGCGCCCTGCTGCGCAGGAACGACGGCTCGGAGGTCAAGATCGACATCTCGGGATTCTTCCTCGCCATCGGACACCACCCCAACACCGAACTCTTCGCCGACCAGCTCGAACTGGACGAAGAGGGATACATACGGGTCGAGGGCGGCTCGTCCAGAACCTCCGTCGAAGGCGTCTTCGCCGCCGGCGACGTCAAGGACCCCCACTACCGTCAGGCCATCACCGCCGCCGGTTCGGGCTGTGTCGCCGCACTGGACTGCGAGCGGTTCCTGCTGCGCTAAGCAGGCTGTCCGACGCTCCTACGACCGGGAGGAAGGGAGGAAGGGGGCGGCTTCCCACGGCGCCCCTTGCGGCTTTCGGCACTCCCCGCTTCCGTCGCCGGCATCGGAACGGCTGCCGCCGCGGGTCTCGCTGCGAACTCGATCGGGGCGGGGCCGAAGGCTTAGGCTTCGGTTCATCGGAACGGTCCTCCCCGCAGTCCCCGTCGGAGAAGAGAGGGGCTGCGGAGCGGATTTCCCGTCGCCGCGATACGCCATACCCTGCACTCCGGCGCGGCGCGAACGGGGCAGGACGGGATGATTCGGCACGAGTACGGAGCGTTTGAACGGTACGACAGAGCACAACACGGCAACACTCCGGCGCGACCCGGACGCTGCGATACGGCGCGGCGCGAACACTCCGCTCGGCACAACCCGGTACCCCACAGTGCAGCACGGGCCGAACCGTGAGACCCGGCACAACGCGGTGCGGAGCGATCCGAACGGCATGACACGACGCGGCGCGAACGGGACAGGACGGGATGATTCGGCACGGGTACGGAGCGTTTGAACGGTACGACAGAGCACAACACGGCAACACTACGGAGCGACCCGGACGCTGCGATACGGCGCGGCGCGAACACTCCGCCTCGGCACAACCCGGTACCGCACAGTACAGTACGGGCCGAACCGTGAGACCCGGCACAACGCGGTGCGGAGCGATCCGAACGGTACGGGACTGCGCAGCGCGGTCCGGAAAGAGATAGGAAGAGCAGGCGAAAGTCGTTCGCACACCCGAGCGCGGGAAGGAGCCGGCAACTTTTCCAGCCGCGACGGTTCGGCGATATGCGCACGCTGTCCGCAGTTGCCGGGTGAGGAGGATGCGGAAGACGGGAACCTGCGGGTCGTGCGGACCGACGGCTCCGGCATTCCGGGTACGAGGCGGGCTGCACCGGAACCCGCCGGGACCTGCCGGGACCAAAGATGCGGGCGAGCGATTCGCCGCAAGGCGCGCGCCGCATCGGGGACAGACAACCGAAACGTCCGAAACAACGAAATATGACTGATCGTTTAGCAATTTGAGTTTTTCCGTTACCATATTGGGTTCGGCCTCGGCCAAACCCACGCCCACGCGCCATCCGTCGGCCCAGATAGTGAACGTCCACGAACAACACTATCTGGTCGACGCGGGCGAGGGCGTGCAGCAACAGATGATCCGACAGCGAATCAATCCGTTGAAAATAAGGGCCGTATTCATCTCGCATCTGCACGGGGACCATGTCTACGGACTTTTCCCGCTGCTCTCGACGCTCGGACTGTACGGACGGCGGACGCCGCTTGCGGTATACGCTCCGGCCCCGTTCGGCGAGATGCTGGCCTGTCATCTCCGCTATTTCGACAGCGGACTGCCCTACACGGTCGAATGGCACGAGACGGACACCACGCAGCACGCGCTGCTCTACGAGAACCGCACGCTGGAGGTGTGGTCCGTGCCTCTGCGGCACCGGATCCCCACCGCCGGTTTTCTGTTCCGCGAAAAGGAGCCGCCGCTCAATGTCGATAAATTCAAGATCGTCGAATACGGCCTCTCCGTCGCGCAGATCACGGCGGCCAAGCAGGGCCGCGACATTACGCTCGCCGGCGGCGAGACGATCCCCAACGGGGAGCTGACCTACCGGCCTTACGTTCCGCGTTCGTACGCCTATCTCTCCGACACGAACTATTCGGCCAAGGCGGCCGGATTGTGCGCCGGCGCAGATCTGATGTATCACGAGGCGACCTATGCCGCAGCGGAGCGGAAAATCGCCCGCGAGCGGGGACATTCGACCTCGGAGGAGGCCGCCCGGGCGGCGCTGCTCGCCGGAGCCGGACAGCTCGTGATCGGGCATTTCTCGTCCCGCTACAAGGACGAGACGATTCTGGTCGAGGAGGCCCGGCGGTCGTTCCCGGCGACGGAAGCGGCCGCAGAGGGCCGCCGACTCGAAATCCCCGAGCGAAAAGCACCGCGAAGAGCGACCGCCGACAGGGAGCGGGAAAAGCTTTCCGAGGAAACGGACGTTCGGGACAGAGACCGACCGGAGACAGGGCCGGCGGAGCCAAAAGCCGACGAATGAAAATCCCGTCGTCTCCGAAGAAAGGGGGCCGAAGACGGAAGAGTGCAGGATTCCGAAGCGGACGGAGGACGGAGCGGGCAACGGTCCGGCATTGAGCGCGGAGGGAAACAGAGCGGGCGGAGGCCGGGAGGAAGGCGAAGGCGGACGGAGAGGGGCGGACGGATGCCTCCCGCCGAGAGCTGCGGCAGACAAAAGCGGATCTGCCGAACACAAGGCCGGAAGTCGGAAGACACGATACCTCCACAAAAGGGATGCGGCAGGCAAAAGAATGAGCGCGACGGAGGAACGGGCCGATGCGTTCCGAGGGCAGTTCCGATATGCGAACCGACGCCGGCGAACCGTCCGTCAGTTCGGGAAGTCCCCGAAAAGGCGTTCCGATCGGCGGAAGCAGTCCGGCGGCAGCCGAGCCGCTTCGGTGCGGAAGGCGTCGAAACCGCAGCGCTCCGACACCGGACGCACCCGGCGAACGACCGCTTCCGGGCGGTCCTCCAAACGTTACGAACGAACATGATTACCAAAGCCGAAATACGACAGGTGCGGGCGCTCGCCGACAAGCGGGGCCGCACCGAGACGGGTCTTTTCGTGGCCGAAGGCGAAAAACTCGTGGGCGAGCTGCGTGCTTCGCACCTCAGGGTGGAGCGGATCTATGCGCTCGAAGGGAGCTTCTCCGGACGGGAGGTTACGCCCGTATCGCCGAAAGAGATGGAACGGCTCTCGCTGCTCAAGACGCCGACGAAGGCGCTGGCGCTGGTCGGAATCCCCCGGTACGCACTGCGTCCGGACCGACTGGCCGGGCGTCTCGTGCTGGCGCTCGACGACGTCGGAAACCCGGGCAACATGGGGACCATCATCCGTCTGGCCGACTGGTTCGGCATCGAGGATGTGGTCTGCTCGGCCGCTTCGGCCGACTGCTTCAATCCCAAAGTCGTGCAGGCTACGATGGGGGCGATCCTGCGGGTGAAGGTGCATTATACGGACCTTCCGCACTTTCTCTCCGGAGCCGCGGCGGCGGGCATGCCCGTCTACGGCACCTTCCTCGAAGGCACTCCGCTCGGCGAGGCACCGCTCACGCCCGACGGCATTCTCCTCATGGGCAACGAAGGGCACGGCATCTCGGACGCATGCGCCGCCTACGTCTCCCGCAAACTCTTCATTCCGCCCTATCCCCCCGGCCGCCGCGGCTCCGAATCGCTCAACGTGGCGATGGCCGCCGGCATCGTCTGCCACGAGTTCCGCAGCCGCACGAAGTAAAACCGGCCGTGCAAACGCGCCCGTGCAAGCGCGTCTGCCGGGCCTGCGGCGGCACCGCCCGTCGGGGGAAAAGTAGTTCGCCGGGGGAAAAGCAGTTCGCCGGAGGGGAGGGGCTGCCCTATCGAGGGAGGAATACCCCATCGGAGAGGAACGGGCCGTCGGAGAAAGAGGGTCCATCGGGAAAGGCACGGTTTGCCGGAGGAAAAGCAGTCCGCCGGAGGGGGTTCCTATCGAGGGAGGAATACCCCCGTCGAAGAGAAACGGGCCGTCGGAGAAAGAGGGTCCATCGGGAAAGGCACGGTCTGCGGGGGGCTTCGGGAGAGGCGTGGTTGCCGGCTGTCAACCGCACGGCCCCTTGTCGGACCCGCACAGGGAGATAGTCGCCCGAATACCTCCCCCGCGTCGGTCGTGGCCGGTACAGGGCATACCGCATCCAGCGGCCAAACGCCGACGAGCGATCCTCTTCATGCAACGGTTTCGGCTCCTGCCGCCGCCGATCCGGCAGCCGTGCCCCACGGTGCCCGTCGCTCGTCGGCGGGCGCAGACTACGGCGTGGATCATGTGCTCCGGCACCGCCACTCTCTGCGGACGGCGGAAGAAGACCATCGAGTAGGGTGTCTTGCCGGTATGAGGCCGCAGATAAGGACGGGCGCACCCGCATTCGCCCATCGCCGTCACGGGCGGCACGGCGCCGGACCGAAGCGCACCGGAATCCGCAAACATTCAGGTCGTCCGCGCATCCCCGAATCTTTTCTTTCCGGGGCACGAAAACGCGCTCCTCCGACCCCATGCGCGGAGCCGGCGGCACAAGGCAAGACACGCTCCGTGCGAAAAAACGCAGCATCGGCCGCCACCCGTCAGGTCATTGAAATTCGGCATGTTGCTCCCGCAGGCAGAGGGCCGATGCGCTTTTTCGACCGGTCTGCATCCGCGATCCTTGCCGACCGCCGAAAGAAAGATCGGGAAAAAACGATGCCGACCTTCGCGGAATCCCCGATTTTTTGCTATCTTTGTTTTTTGAAACAGAACGATTTATGGCAGACCCGAAACTCAAGATAGGCATCACGCAAGGCGACACGAACGGCATCGGCTGGGAAGTCATTCTCAAGACATTCGCCGATCCGCGCATGACAGAGCTTTGTACGCCAATAATTTACGGATCGCCGAAGGCCGCGGCCTTCTATCGCCGCACCCTCGCCGCGACCGAAGAGTGCAGCCTCACGGAGATCGCCTCCGCCGAGGAGGCGCGGCGCGGAAAGGTCAGTCTCGTGGCGGCAGGTCCGCAGGAGCTGACCGTCGAGCCGGGCCATCCGAGCCCCGAAGCGGCGCACGCCGCCGTCGAAGCGCTCCGCGCCGCCACGGCCGACCTGCGCGAAGGCCGCATCGACGCGCTCGTAACCGCTCCCTTCAACAAGGAGACGGTGCACGAAGACCGCTTCCCCTACACGGGGCACACCGAATACCTCGCCGCAGAGCTGGGCGGCGAACCGATGATGATCATGTGCAGCGACCTGCTGCGCGTGGGACTGGTAACGATCCATGTCCCCGTGGCGGATGTCAGCCGCGACATCACCGAGGAGAAGATCGTCCGCTCGCTCTCGATCCTGCGCCGGTCGCTCGTGTGCGACTTCGGCATCGTCGAACCGCGGATCGCCGTGCTGGCGCTCAACCCCCATGCGGGCGACGGCGGACTGCTGGGCCGCGAGGAGCAGGAGACGATCCGTCCGGCGATCCGCACGGCGGCCGAACAGGGCATTCTGGCCTTCGGACCTTTCGCCGCCGACGGGCTCTTCGCCGGGGGAGGCTATACCCGCTACGATGCCGTGCTGGCCATGTACCACGATCAGGGATTGGCGCCTTTCAAGGCTCTCTCGCCCGACGGGGTGAACTTCACGGCCGGTCTGGAGCGGGTGCGCACCTCGCCCGACCACGGCACGGCCTACGACATCGCCGGACAGGACAAGGCCGATCCGCAGTCGCTACGCAATGCCATATACACGGCGCTGGACATCGTGGAACGCCGCTGCGCATGGGCACAGTGGACGCGCAACCCGCTCCAGCGCGCCGAGCGCGAGAAGAGCGGACGCGACGTCTCGGTCCGCGATCTGCCCGACACGGAGAAGGAGGCGAACTGACCTCCGCCGAGAAGGAGGGGGGGGCGATCCGCGAACGGCCCGTGTTGGTAAACAGTTTGCACTGCAGGCCGAGTGTGCAGAGTGAGAAGGACCTATGCAAGAAAGCGGGCGGTCCCGCGGATCGTTTCGCAGGGAACGGTTCGTGCCGGAAAACCGCTTGTACTGCGGGCCGAGTGCGCAGAGTGAGAAGGACCTATGCAAGAAAGCGGACGGTCCCCCGGATCGTTTCGCAGGGAACGGCCCGTGCCGGGGAACCGCTTGTACTGCGGGCCGAGTGTGCAGAGTGAAAAGGACCTATGCAAGAAAGCGGGCGGTCCCGCGGATCGTTTCGCAAGGAACGGCCCGCGCCGGGGAACCGCTTGTACTGCGGGCCGAGTGCGCAGAGTGAAAAGGACCTATGCAAGAAAGCGGGTAGTCTCGCGGTTTGTTTCGCAGGGAACGCCCCGTGCCGGAAAACCGCTTGCACGGCGGGCCGAGTGCGCAGAGAATGACGGAGGCATCCGGCAGCAGAGGCCGAGGTGCAAGCGCCGCAGTCCGGCAAGCGGAAGGATCGGGCAGCCGCACCCACGCGCAGGTACGGCGACCGCCCCTGCGGGCAGGACGCCGCAGACGGGCGGACGGGCCGCAAGCGCACGAAACATACGCCGATTCCCCCTCCGCCGGAGCGGCGACCGGTTCGCCGGAAAGACGACAGACCCTAATAAACCGGAGCGACGGTCCGTATTCCGTCTCGTAATTGTGGAAGCGGACACGGCTCCAAAAAACGAACACATAATGATTAAAATCACATTTCCCGACGGCTCGGTCAAGGAATTCGCCGAAGGGACCACGGCTTACCGGATCGCCGAAAGCATCAGCCCTCGTTTAGCTGCTGACTCTCTGGCGGCATCGGTAAACGGCACGACCGTGGACATGATGCGTCCGATCGACACGGACGCGACCGTCAGATTCTACAAATGGGACGACGCCGAGGGCAAGCACGCCTTCTGGCACACTTCGTCGCACCTGCTGGCCGAAGCGCTCGAATCGCTCTATCCGGGCATCCGATTCGGCATAGGACCTGCGATCGAGAACGGCTTCTACTACGACGTGGACAGCCCCGTGCCCATCACCGAGGCGGACCTTCCGCGCATCGAGCAGAAGATGCAGGAGCTCGCGCGCAACAAGGAGGAGCTCATCCGCCGCGAAGTGCCCAAGGCCGAAGCGCTGGCCGCCTTCACCGCGAAGGGAGACCCCTACAAGATCGAGCTGATCTCGGCTCTGGAGGACGGCACCATCTCGTTCTACACCAACGGAGCTTTCACGGACCTCTGCCGCGGTCCGCACATTCCCAATACGGGGTATATCAAGGCCATCAAGCTGACCTCGGTGGCCGGCGCCTACTGGCGCGGCGACGAGAAACGCCAGATGCTCACACGCATCTACGGCATCTCGTTCCCCAAGAAGTCGATGCTCGACGAATACGTGGCCATGATGGAGGAGGCCAAGAAACGCGACCACCGCAAGCTGGGCCGGGAGCTCGAACTCTTCACCTTCTCGCAGCGCGTGGGACAGGGGCTACCGCTCTGGCTGCCCAAGGGCGCCGCCCTGCGCGAGCGTCTGGAGCAATTCCTGCGCGGCGTGCAGAAGGAGTACGGCTACCAGCAGGTCATCACGCCCCACATCGGCAACAAGGAGCTCTACGTAACCTCGGGCCACTATGCCAAGTACGGCAAAGACTCGTTTCAGCCGATCCGCACCCCGATCGAAGGCGAGGAGTATCTGCTCAAACCGATGAACTGCCCGCACCACTGCGAAATCTACCGTTCGAAACCCCGCTCGTACAAGGAGCTGCCCGTGCGTCTGGCGGAATTCGGCACCGTCTACCGCTACGAGCAGTCGGGCGAGCTGCACGGACTGACGCGCGTGCGCGGCTTCACGCAGGACGACGCCCACCTGTTCGTGCGCCCCGACCAGCTGCTCGAAGAGTTCGAGCGCGTGATCGACATCGTGCTCTACATCTTCAAAACGCTCAAATTCGACAACTATACGGCACAGATTTCGCTGCGCGACCCCCTGAACCGCGAGAAATACATCGGCTCGGACGAGAACTGGGAGAAGGCCGAGAGCGCGATCATACGGGCCGCGGAAGAGAAGGGCCTCAACACGGTGATCGAATACGGCGAAGCGGCCTTCTACGGCCCGAAGCTCGACTTCATGGTCAAGGACGCCATCGGCCGCAAGTGGCAGCTCGGCACCATTCAGGTGGACTACAACCTGCCCGAACGGTTCGACCTCACGTACAAGGGAGCCGACGACAAGCTCCACCGCCCGATCATGATCCACCGCGCGCCGTTCGGCTCGATGGAGCGCTTCGTGGCCGTGCTGCTCGAACACACGGGAGGCCGGTTCCCGCTGTGGCTCTCGCCCGATCAGGTCGTCGTGCTGCCCATCTCGGAGAAGTACAACGACTACGCCGCACACGTGGTCGAATACCTCAACCGCCACGACGTGCGGGCGCAGATCGACGACCGCAACGAGAAGATCGGCCGCAAGATCCGCGACAACGAACTCAAGCGCATCCCCTATCTGCTGATCGTCGGCGAGAAGGAGGAGGCCGAGGGTCTGGTCTCGGTCCGCGCGCAGGGCGAGGGCGACAAGGGGCAGATGACGCTCGAAGCCTTCCGCAACCTCATCGCGGAACTGGTGCGCGGAGAGATCGAGGCCAACAAGCTGGAAAAGAAATAACAGATTAACCTTAAAATATTTACAATTATCGCAGCACCGAAACCATTTCCGCCGAGGCCGTTCACCCCGGGGAATAACAGACCGAAACCCGCAGGCGGCAATCCGAACAACCGTTACGGCCGCCGCCTGCCCGAAAAGGAAAATCCGCACCGCACGAACCGCGAAATCGCCGTTCCGGAGGTGCGCGTGGTCGGAGACAACATCGGAGAACCCCGCGTTCTGCCGATCCGCGACGCACTGGCGCTGGCCGACGAGCTGGGCCTCGACCTGATCGAGATCTCGCCCAAGGCCGAACCGCCCGTATGCCGCATCGCCGACTACCAGAAGTTCCTCTATCAACAAAAGAAAAAAGCCAAAGAGCTGAAAGCCAATCAGACGAAGATCGTCGTCAAGGAGATCCGCTTCGGCCCCCAGACCGACGATCACGACTACAACTTCAAGCTCAGGCATGCCGAGAACTTCCTCAAGGAGGGGGCCAAGGTCAAAGCCTACGTCTTCTTCCGCGGCCGTTCGATCGTCTTCAAGGAGCAGGGCGAGATCCTGCTGCTCCGCTTCGCCACCGATCTCGAAGAGTTGGCCAAGGTGGAAATGATGCCCAAACTCGACGGCAAGAAGATGAACATGATCCTCGCCCCCAAAGGCAAGAAATAGAGCCCGGTGCAAACCGGAAGGAAGAGGAGAGAGGGGCGCGGGGCACACCCGAGGCTCCGATACGAAACGAGGACGGGGCTGTCTAACAAATCTTGGACAGCCCTTTTTTATTCGTACTGCTCATCGGGAATTTTTCCGAATACGCAATTTCTCGGAGGGCTGAAAAACGCGTCAGACAGCCCCGTCCTCGTCTCGTTCGTTCCGGCAGGCCCCTGCTGCCGTTCATGCGCCCACCGCCTGCGCGACATGTTTCGGACAAATCCGGCCCGGCTTCGATTCCTTTTCGGCCTTCATCGGCCGTTTCCCGTCCGGTCTTCGTCCCGCGCCGTTCCGGCCGCACCATCCGTTTCGTCCTGCCGCGCCGACTTTCCGATCCTGTTCTGCGCCGGCTCTCACTGCGTTCGAATCGTACATCCGTCCTGTTCCCGTCCTGTTTCGTTCTGCTTCGTCCGAACGAGGAAGAACGCGCCACAGCCGAGACACACGCCGGTCCGCACCCCGTTGCAGACGGTCTTCGCCCCGGCCGCCAGCAGCGAACGGCAGATAACGACGGTATCGAAGGCAATCATCCGCTCCGCCGCCCGGCCCCGTTTTCGCATCTTCACCGCCCGTTCGCACTCCCGCACCACGGCTGCGCATCTACCCGTCCACACCCCTCCCCGGGCCTTTCGTTCCACCTCCTCCGCCGTGCCGTCCGCTCCTGCCCGCGCAGCGTTCCGCACCTTCGCGCTCAGTGTACCCGATTCTTTTTCATCCTCGATTCGCGGACCGGAGCGGTTCACTTCCACCCTATTCCCGAAAACCGCACCCGGTTCCCGATTTCCGACACCGCGTCCGCCGTCCGCTCCGACGGATTCTCCGGTCCGGCTTTCTGCACCCGCACTCCCGTTTCGAACTCCCGGTCTCCCGTTCCCGCCTGCATTCGTGCAAACCACGCGGCAAACGGCTCGACGAAAACCCGTTGCCGCCGAGCGGAGAGCCGGCGTCCGTCGACAGATTCCCCGACCGGCAGAGTACCGGAACGTTTACGGTACAGTACTACGTATGAAATTGTTATGTCGCAAGAATTGCAGATTGGGCGACAATGCGGGCGATTCGCAGAGAGACGGACCGCAGCTTCGGTTCCCGTGAAAACGGCAAAACTCCGAATGGCGGAGCAAAAGCGCAAAAAGGCATGCGGGATACCGGCCCGCGATCGGACAACGGGCAGCAGGCGCATCGTTCCCGGAAGGCAAGCTGTCCGACGAATCTCCGCTAACGACTTCGCCCCTGCCGGCATAAGCTTCGGCAGGGGCGGAATCCGATTCCCGAAACCGGTCGGGCAGCCCTACGGCTGAGGACGCCGGTTAACGCACTTTGAATCCCTCGTCGGCACGCATCGGAATCGGCATCTTGGCATAAACGCCGCCTTCGAGCTTGTCGCGCACGGATTTGAACGCCTCGATCGTATAGCGCACGTCTTCGAGCGTGTGGGCCGCCGTCGGGATCACGCGCAGGATGATCTCGCCCTTCGGGATCACGGGGTAGACGACGATCGAGCAGAACAGGGCGTGGTTCTCGCGCAGGTCGACGATCAGGTTCGTCGCCTCGGGGATGCCGCCCTTCATGTAGACGGGCGTAACGGGCGATTGGGTAACTCCGATCTGGAAGCCGTTCTCCTTCAGTCCGCTTTGCAGGGCCCGGGTGATCTCCCAGAGTTTCTCCTGATATTCGGGATGGCGGCGGATCAGATCCAGACGCTTCAGCGCGCCGATCACCATCGGCATCGGGAGCGACTTGGCATAGAGCTGCGAGCGCATGTTGTAGCGCAGCAGGTTGATGAGCCAGCGGGGACCGCTGACGAAGGCGCCGATGCCGGCCATCGACTTGGCGAAGGTGTTGAACAGCACGTCCACGCCGTCGACCACGCCGAAGTGGTCGGCCGTGCCGCGGCCGCCGCGGCCCATCGTGCCGAAGCCGTGGGCGTCGTCCACCAAGAGGCGGAACGCGAAGTCCTTCTTCATCGCCACGATCTCGTCCAGCTTGCCCAGATCGCCCTTCATGCCGAAGACGCCTTCGGTGATTACCAGCACGCCGCCGTTCTGCTCCTCGGCCAGCTCGGTGGCGTGTTTGAGCTGCAGGCGCAGCGACTCCATGTCGTTGTGGCCGTAGACGAAGCGTTTGCCCTTGTGCAGACGCAGACCGTCGATGATGCAGGCGTGGGCCTCGGCGTCGTAGACCACCACGTCGCGCGGCGTGAGCAGGCAGTCGATGATCGAAAGCATGCCCTGATAGCCGAAGTTCAGCAGGAAGGCGTCCTCCTTGCCGACGAACTCCGCGAGCTCGCGTTCGAGCTGTTCGTGGTACTTGGTCTGCCCGCTCATCATGCGGGCGCCCATCGGAGCCGCCATGCCGAATTCGGCGGCGCCTTTGGCGTCGGCCTCGCGGACCTCGGGGTGGTTGGCAAGTCCGAGGTAGTTGTTCAGGCTCCAGTTGAGCATCATCTTGCCGCGGAAGATCATGTGGGGACCCAGTTCGCCTTCGAGTTTGGGAAAGGCGAAATAGCCGTGGGCATAGGACATGTATTGTCCGATGGGACCGCCCGCGTTTTTCTCGAGACGTGCGAAAATATCGACCATAATGCGTATGTATTTTAAGTTTTTCGTTGCTGTTTTTCGCGGTCGTTTCCGTCCTCCGGAATCGCCTGCGCGAACGCGGATCGCCTCCCGGCCTGACGAAAACGTTCCGTTCGGACGCATCGAAGTGCCGACCGCGCATTTTTTTGCCACCAAAAGTAGCTATTTTTTGCCGTGCCGGAGTACGCTTTAATACTTATTTTTGATTC
>OVXI01000060.1_pt1 | contig 29658 bp, 29 predicted proteins | sample 1732031 | NCBI WGS metagenome assembly OVXI01 (sample SAMEA4545821, study PRJEB24839) | metagenome | biome: chicken; feature: ceca content | place: Italy | collected 2013-05 | reverse complement strand
CGGGGAGCCCTTGCCGCCCCCGGACACCCCGGACAAGCCCGCCTGGCTGGACGCGCCCATGGAGCTGCTCGACCAGCCCGGGCCCCGCAAGCCGGCCCGCCGCCGCGCCGGCCCCCTGGACGAGATGACCAGCGAGGTGCTGGGCCAGCTGGAGACCCTGATGCAGAAGGAGAACATCCCCCGGGGCCAGTCCGCCCTTTTGAAGGGCAAGGCCAAGGCCAAGCCCTGACCCCTGCCCAAAAAAGCATACAGAAAAGCCCCCGCCTCACAAAGGCAGGGGCCTTTTTGCGTGGGTCAGCGCACGGCGCTGGTCCGGTGCTCCATCAGGTAGGTGGCGGTCAGGTCGGCGATGTGCAGCTTGATGGCCAGGGGGTAGCGGTCGTATGCCTCCGAAATGGCAAAGCTGCCCCCCCGGGCCGCGTCGTCAAAGCCGCCCATGTGCCAGCGGATAGCCACCGCCTCCTCGGTCTTGAGCCGCATGAAACGCTCGATCAGGAACACGCTCTTTTCCCCGTGGCCGTAGGGGAACTGGTCCTCCACCGTGTAGTAGGGGACCTTTTCCCACTGGCCGGTGGCGTCGTTTTTGACGTTGCGGGTGGAGACTTTGTAGTAGTTGGCCTTGCACAGGTCGTGGAGCAGCGCGCAGATGGCAAAGCTCTCCTCGCTGTCCCCCTCCTTGAAAAAGTTGTCGTGGAGGGCGTGGTAGACGTTCAGGCTGTGCATGCACAGGCCCCCCTCGCAGGCGCCGTGGAACCGGGTGGAGGCCGGGCAGGTGAAAAAGTCGGTCTTGTGGTCCAGCCAGTCCAGCAGCCGGTCGGCCCCCGGCCGGGCGACGTGCTGGCGGAAGATGGACAAAAACTCTTCCCGCTGGGTCATCTCAGGCCTCCGGGCCGTCCGGCTCAGCGGGGACGGTGATCTCGTCCATCTCCTCCAAAATGCCCTTGAGGGCGCCCAGCTCCTCGGCGCTCAGGGAGATGCCCTTGCCCATCCGGCTGCCGTCGGGGGACCAGTCCCGGATGTCGTACTTGGGCTCGCCGTCGTTCCAGCTGATGAGGTTGAGCTGGCGCTCCCACCCGCGGGGCCGCTGGGCCAGGACGGCGATCTTCTGGATGATGTCGTATTTGATTTCTGCCATGGTGACGTTACCTGCTTTCTTTAGAAATGGTCTGTTACCTACCATAATAAAGGAAGCGGGGCCGGATTGCAACGGTTCCGGGCAATCTTTTCAAAAATTTTTACAGCCGGGGCGGGGGGTCAGTAGATGGCTTCCTCCCGCCAGTCCCGCAGGGCGCGCACGGCGTCCTCGCTCTCCAGGGTGGGGATGGGGCCGCCGGGCTCCCGCCCGCCATGGCCGTAGCTGGCCATGACGCCGGGGGTGTCCCCCGCCAGGAAGGACGCGGCGTTTTTCTGCCGGCAGGGCGCCGGGGTGCCGTCGGTCATGGGGATGCCGGCGCGGGCTTTGGGTCTGTGTTCCATAAGGATCACCTCCGCTGTCAGTGTGCCACGGGCGAGGGCGGGTTATTCAGCGGTACAAAGCCGACCAGGTGTCGGGGCCGATCACGCCGTCGGCGGGCAGGCTGTTGGCCTTCTGGAAGCTGCGGACGGCGCTGGTGGTCTTGCTGCCGAACCGCCCGTCGGCGTTCAGGGCCGCGCCCTTGCGGTTGAGCTGGCGCTGGGCGCTCTGGACCGCCGCGCCCGCCTGGCCGCTCTTGATGGCGATGCCGGGGTAGCGCTCGTTGCCGTCGTTGGCGGCGGCAAATTTGGTGTGCAGGGCGTTCCAGGTCAGGGGGCCCACCTTGCCGTCGGCCTTCAGGTTGTTGCGCAGCTGGAACTCCTGCACGGCTTTGGCGGTGTCGGAGCCGAACCGGCCGTCCACCGTCACCGGGTCAAAGTGGGTGCAGGGATCGCGGGAGCCGTTCAGCCAGGTTTGGATCAGGGCCGTGTCGGGCCCTGCGGACCCCTGGCTGGACGCGGCGTAATATTCGGGTTTTGCCATTGTGTTACACCTCCTGCCCCAGCGTATGCGCCGGGGGGCGGGGGCGTGCCTACAGCATGACCAGCACCCGGTCGGCCCGGGAGGCGGTCAGCTGCTGCCACCACTCCACCGCGCGGAACCGGAGGATGTAGTCCCCGCAGACAAGGTCGGTCTGGGCGGGGTCGTCGTAGCCGCCGCAGGCCGCGGCGCACAGCCCCGGGTAGAGGACGCACCACCAGTTCTGCCCGTAGCTGCCGGGCCGGCCGATGTCCACCCGCACCGCGTCGTAGCGCCCGGCGGGCAGGGCAAAGCCGTCGTAGCGGGTGGTGCCGAAGTACATATTCACCAAACTGACCTGCACCGGCGCGGACACCCCCAGCCGGGCCAGGGCCTGGCGGGCGGCCCACTGGATGCGGGGCAGGCTGCGGGCGGCGGCCTGGCGGGCCTGGGCGGGGCTGGCGTCCCGGGGCCACAGCCGGGCGGTCAGGTCCAGCACGGCGTCCCGGACGGCCAGCTTGCAGGTCTGGTCGTAGACCCCGTCGCTGTCGGCCCGGATGTGCAGGCGGAGGGTGCCGGCCCGCAGGGCCGCGCCGGTGTCCTGCTGGGCCTGCCACCAGCCGGCCAGGGCCAGCCCTCCCAGCAGGGCAAGGCAGAGGGCCAGCATCCGGCCCCGGGACCACAGATGAGCAGAAAACAACATAGGCGGCAGGCTCCTTTCCCGTTCGTTGCCGGGAGTATGGGCCTGCCGCCTGGGGTTTATGCAGTTTTTACCGCCCTGCCCGGACCACCCGGGCCCCGCCGCGGTCGGGGCGGAGGGTGTACGTCTGGCGGCCCTCGGCCTGGAGGGCGCCGGCCGCGGCCCGGGCGGGGCCCTCGGCCTCAAAGATGCCAAACACCACCGCGCCGCTGCCGGTCATCAGGGCGGCGCGGGCCCCCTGGGCCAGCAGGGCCTGTTTGAGGGCGGCGGTGTCCGCCCCGCCGGCGCAGGTCTCCAGGGCGTTGCCGGCGGCGGCGCACAGCCCCGCCAGGTCCCCGGCGCGGATGGCCGCCTCCTGGGCGTCGCAGTCGGGGTGGAAGGGGGAGCCCACCCGGTCGTAGGCGGCGAAGGCCGCCGGGGTGGAGATGCCGTATCCCGGCATCACCGCCGTGAACCAGCAGTCGGGGCAGGGGGGCAGGGGCTTGAGCAGGTCCCCCAGGCCCTGCACCCGGCAGGTGCCGCCCATCAGGGCAAAGGGCACGTCCGCCCCGATGGACGCCCCCAGGGCGCACAGCTCGCTCATGGACAGGCGGGCGGCGTAGAGGGCGTTCAGCCCCACCAGGACGGCGGCGGCGTCGGCCGAGCCGCCCCCCATCCCCGCCCGGACGGGGGTGTTTTTGCGCAGGGTGATGTCCGCCCCGGCCAGCAGCCCGGTGTAATGGAAAAAGGCCAGGGCCGCCTTGTGGGCGGTGTTCTTTTCGTTCAGGGGCACCCGGCTGCCCGGGGCCCGCAGGGTCAGGCGGCCGCTGCGCCGCAGGATCACCTGCTCGTACAGGTCCACCGCCTGCATGACCATGTCCAGGGCGTGGTAGCCGCCCGGCAGCAGCCCCACCACATCCAGGGAGAGGTTCAGCTTGGCGGGCGCCAGGACGGTGACGCTTTGGAGGGGTGCAGCCATGGCTTGCCCCTCCTTACTGGTTCAGGCCGCGCTCTTTCAGGAACGCGCCGATCCGCTTGAGTGCCTCCCGCAGGTGGTCCACCGAGTAGGCGTAGGAGACCCGGCAGTACCCCTCGCCCGAAGCGCCGAAGGCGTCGCCGGGGATGACGGCCACGTGCTTGGCCTCCAGCAGGGCGCTGCAGAACGCCTGGCTGGTCATGCCGGTGGACTGGATGGACGGGAAGATGTAGAACGCGCCCTGCGGCTCAAAGCAGGTCAGCCCCAGGTCGTTGAAGCCCTTGACCACCAGCCGGCGGCGCATGTTGTACTCTTCCCGCATCTGCTCGATCTCGTTGTCGCACTCCCGCAGGGCCACGACGGCGGCGTACTGGCTGGTGGTGGGGGCGCTCATGATGGCGCTCTGGTGGATCTTGGTCATGACGCGCAGGATGGGCTCGGGCCCGCAGGCGTAGCCCAGCCGCCAGCCGGTCATGGCATAGCTCTTGGAAAAGCCGTTGACCACCACCGTCCGCTCCCGCATCCCGGGCAGGGAGGCGATGGACACGTGCCGGGGCCCGTAGGTCAGCTCGGCGTAGATCTCGTCCGACAGGACGACGATGCCGGTGCCCCGCAGCACCTCGGCCACGGCCTCCAGATCCTCCCGGGGCATCACCGCGCCGGTGGGGTTGTTGGGGTAGGGCATGATGAGCAGCTTGGTGCGGGGGGTGATGGCCTTCCGCAGCGCCTCGGGGGACAGGCGGAACTGGTCCTCGGCCTTGCAGGTCAGGTGGACCGGCACGCCCCCCGACAGGGTGGTGATGGGGTCGTAGCAGACAAAGCAGGGCTCGGGGATGATGACCTCGTCCCCCGGGGCCACCAGGGTGCGGATGCACATGTCGATGGCCTCGCTGCCCCCCACCGTGACCAGGATCTCCCGCATGGGGTCGTAGCGCAGGTCCATCCGGCGCTCCAGGTAGCGGGAGATCTCGATCCGCAGCTCCTTCAGGCCGGCGTTGGAGGTGTACTTGGTGTGGCCCATCTCCAGCGATTCGATGCCTGCCTCCCGGATGGCCCAGGGGGTCTTGAAATCGGGCTCGCCCACGCTCAGGCTGATGCACTCGGGCATTTCGGCGGCCAGGTCGAAAAATTTGCGGATGCCGGACGGACGCATGGCCGCCGCGGCAGGCGCGATCAGCTTATCGTAATCCATCACAGCACCATACACTCTCTTTCGTCGATCTCTTCCAGCTGGTAGAGCTTGCCCTCCCGCTTGTAGATGCGCAGCACGAAGTGGGTGGCGGTGGACAGCACGTCGTCCAGGGGGGACAGCCGCTTTGCCACGAACAGGGCCACCTCCTGGAAGGTGCGGCCCTTGATGATGAGCTGCAGGTCGTAGCCGCCGCTCATCAGCAGCACGCTTTCCACTTCGTCGAAGGAGGCGATGGTGGTGGCGATCTCGTCAAAGCCGCGGCTCTTCTTGGGGGAGACATGCAGCTCGATGACGGCCTCGACCCGGTCGGCGCCCACCTTCTCCCAGTCCACCAGGGTCTTGTAGCCTTTGATGTAGCCCTTGGCGGTGGCCTCGTCCATCAGGGCGGCCACTTCCTCCACCGGCTTGTCCAGCATGGCGGCGATGTCCTCCAGAGGCAGGCGGGCGTTGTTTTCCAGCAGTTTCAAAAGCTGTTCCATATACGTTACACTCCTTCACGCTCCAAAAATCTCCAAATAAGAGTACCAATAAGTATAGCACACCCCGGGGCAGAATGCACCTGCTTTTCACAAGTTGCGGGCGGCGGCCGGGGCAGTTTGACTTTTTTTCCAAAAGGTGTGTTCAAAATTCGGCAAATCTGCTATACTAGGGTGGAACGGGGAGAGCCCCGCGCGGCAGGCAGCCCGCGGCGTTTCCCCCGCTTGCCATTGCGTACAGGGGCAAGCCCCCGCCATCCGCCTGTTACCAGAGAAGAGGGAAGGATTTATGAAAGCGTTTATTACCGTCGTCGGCAAAGACACCGTGGGGGTCGTGGCCCGGGTGTCCGGCCTGTGCAGCGAGCTGTCCATCAACATCGAGGACATCTCCCAGAGCATCCTGCAGGGGATGTTCGCCATGATCATGCTGGTGGACCTGTCCCACTGCAGCGTCAGCCACGAAGAGCTGCGCGGCCGCATCGACACCCTGGCCCGGGAGATGGAGATGCAGGTCACCCTCACCCGGCAGGAAGTCTTTGACGCCATGCACACCATCTGACGGGAGGGTACATATGAGTATGTTCAACACGGGGGACATCCTCGAGACCATCGAGATGTTCACCCAGGAGAATCTGGACGTCCGCACCGTGACCATGGGCATCAGCCTGCTGGACTGCATCGACCCGGACCCCGCCCGGGCCTGCGAAAAGGTCTACCGCAAGATCACCGCCCGGGCGGCCAAGCTGGTGCCCACGGTGGACGCCATCGCCGCCGAGTACGGCATCCCCATCATCAACAAGCGGATCAGCGTCACCCCCATCGCCATGCTGCTGGGGGCCTGCCCCGACGCCGACCCGGTGGACTTTGCCAAGGCCCTGGACGCCGCCGGCAAGGCGGTGGGGGTCAACTTTGTGGGCGGCTACACCGCGCTGGTCCACAAGGGCTTTTCGGCCGGGGACAAGCGGCTGATCGCCTCCATCCCCCGGGCCCTGGCCCAGACCGACATCGTCTGCAGCTCGGTGAACATCGGGGCCACCAAGGCCGGCCTGAACATGGACGCCGTCAAGATGATGGGCCAGGCCATCCGCAAGACTGCCGAGATGACCGCCGACCGCCAGTGCATCGGCGCGGCCAAGCTGGTGGTGTTCTGCAACGCCCCCGAGGACAACCCCTTTATGGCCGGCGCGTTCCACGGCGCGGGCGAGCCCGACTGCGAGATCCATGTGGGGGTCTCGGGCCCCGGCGCGGTGCGCGCCGCCCTGGCCCGCCTGCCCAAGGACGCCCCCATCGACGAGGTGGCCAGCCTGGTCAAGCGCACCGCCTTCAAGATCACCCGGGTGGGCCAGCTGGTGGCAAACCTGGTCTCCCGCGAGCTGGGTGTGCCCGCCGGCATCATCGACCTGTCCCTGGCCCCCACCCCCGCCATCGGGGACAGCGTGGCCAACATCCTGGAGGAGATGGGCCTGGAGACCTGCGGCTGCTGCGGCACCACCGCCTGCCTGGCCCTGCTCAACGACGCCGTCAAAAAGGGCGGCGTCATGGCATCCAACCATGTGGGCGGCCTGTCGGGGGCGTTTATCCCCGTCAGCGAGGACGCCGGCATGATCCACGCCGCCGAGACCGGCTGCCTGACCATCGAAAAGCTGGAGGCCATGACCGCCGTGTGCAGCGTGGGCATCGACATGGTCATCATCCCCGGCGACACCCCCGCCTCGGTCATCAGCGGCCTGATCGCCGACGAGGCGGCCATCGGCATGGTCAACTCCAAGACCACCGCGGTGCGTGTGATCCCCGCCATCGGCCGCAAGGCCGGCGAAAAGCTGGACTTTGGCGGCCTGCTGGGCTATGGCCCCATCATGCCGGTGAACCAGGGCGACCCCTCGGTGTTCATCAACCGGGGCGGCCGGCTGCCCGCCCCCATGCAGTCCCTCAAGAACTGACCGCACGAAACGCATAGACCCCCCTCCCACTGGGCATACTGCCTGGCAGGAAGGGGGTCTTTTATGCAGACCTTTTACAAGATATGCCTGTGCCTGATGATCGTCGGGGGCATCAACTGGGGGCTGGTGGGCCTGTTCCAGTTCGATTTTGTGGGCTGGCTTCTGGGGGGCAGCAGCTCTTTGTGGTCCCGCATCGTCTTTACGGCGGTGGGGGCGGCCGCCCTGTGCGGCATCCCGGGCCTCTTTGCCGGCGGCCCGGCGGAAGAAGAAAGGTGAAAAAGAAACTCAAACTGTCAAAAAAGCCCCGCCCGGGCGGCGGATGCGTCCAGGCGGGGCAGGGGGCAGATACAGGGACGGGGCGCAGGGCCCGTCCCTTTTTTGCGCGGGGGGTTACAGCAGGTGGATGCCGGCTTTTTCGCAGGCTGCGCGGGTGGCGGCGTCCCAGACGGAAGCCTGTACCTCGCCGATGTGGGCGCTGCCCAAAAGCAGCATGCACAGCCGGCTCTGGCCGATGCCGCCGCCGATGGTGCAGGGCAGCTCGCCGGCCAGCAGCGCCTTGTGGAAGGGCAGGGCCCGGCGGCCGTCGCAGCCGGCCTCGGTCAGCTGGCGGTCCAGGCTCTCGGGGCTGACCCGGATGCCCATGCTGCTCAGCTCGTAGCTGCAGGCCAGCGGGTCGTTCCAGAACAGCAGGTCGCCGTTCAGGTCCCAGTCGTCGTAGTCGGGGGCGCGGCCGTCGTGGGGTTTGCCGCTGCGCAGCTTGTGCCCGATCTGCATCAGGAAGGTGGTGCCGTGCTCTTTGACAAAGGCGTTCTCCCGCTCTTTGGGCTCCAGGCCGGGGTAAAGGTCCTCCAGCTCCTGGGTGGTGAGGAAGGTGACGTGGGGGCTGTGGAGGGGCAGCTTTTCCAGCTGGGGGAACATGGCGTGCAGGTTCATCTCGGTGGCGCACACCGCCGAGACGATCCCCCGCACCACCCCCTGCAGGTAGTCCAGGTTGCGGTCCTCTTCCCGGATGACCTTCTCCCAGTCCCACTGGTCCACATAGACCGAGTGCAGGTTGTCCAGCTCCTCGTCCCGGCGGATGGCGTTCATGTCGCAGTAAAGGCCCTTGCCCACGTGGAAGTCGTAGTCCTTCAGGGCCTTGCGCTTCCACTTGGCCAGGGACTGGACCACCTCGGCGGTGACGCCGGTGTCCCGGATGTCGAAGGCGACCTTGCGCTCCACGCCGTTCAGGTCGTCGTTCAGGCCGGAGGCGGCCTCGACGAACAGGGGGGCCGAGACGCGGCGCAGGTTCAGCGTCGCGCACAGGGTGTCGGCAAACAGCCGCTTGACCGTGCCGATGGCCCGCTGGGTGTCGTACAGGTTCAGGGCGGGCGTGTAGCCCGCCGGCAGGATGATCTTGCTCATAATACTTTCCCCTTTGTCTGCAAGTGCGCGCCGCGCGCCGGCGCGCAATGGATATTACAAATTATCGCACAAGAAAGCCGGATTGTAAAGGGGCAGGCTTGCAACGGCGGCCCCGAGGCGGTATAATGGGAGCATCCAACCACGGGCAACGAGAAAAGGAGAGAGCTGCCATGCAGATTTTCAATACACTTACACGGCAAAAGGAAGACTTTGTCCCCCAGGAGCCGGGGGTCTACCGCATCTATGTCTGCGGGCCCACCGTCTACAACTACATCCACATCGGCAACGCGCGGCCCCTGATCGTCTTTGACACCCTGCGTCGCTATCTGGAGTACCGGGGCAACAAGGTGATCTATGTCTCCAACATCACCGACATCGACGACAAGCTCATCACCCGGGCCAACGAGGAGGGCACCACCATGAAGGCGGTGGCCGAGCGGTTCGAGGCCGAGTACAAAAAGGACGCCGCCGGCCTGAACTGCCTGCCCCCCACCGTCCAGCCCCGCGCCACCGAGCACATCGGGCAGATCCTGGGCATCGTGGCCGACCTGATCGCCAGCGGCCACGCCTATGTGGCCCGCAACGGGGACGTCTATTTCCGGGTGCGCAGCGACCCCGAGTACGGCAAGCTGAGCCACCTGAACCTGGACGACCTGGAGAGCGGCAACCGCGCCCTGCGCAGCCAGATGGACGACGACCTGAAGGAGGACCCCGCCGACTTTGCCGTCTGGAAGGCCGCCAAACCCGGCGAGCCCGCCTGGGACAGCCCCTACGGCCCCGGCCGCCCCGGCTGGCACATCGAGTGCAGCGCCATGAGCCGCACCCACCTGGGCAAGACCATCGACCTGCACTGCGGCGGGCAGGACCTGATCTTCCCCCACCACGAAAACGAGATCGCCCAAAGCGAGTGCGCCAACGGCTGCACCTTTGCCCGCTACTGGATGCACAACGGCTTTATCAACGTGGACAACCAGAAGATGTCCAAGAGCCTGCACAACTTCTTCACCGTGCGGGACGTGGCCCAGGCCTACGGCTACGAGCCCATCCGCTATTTCATGCTGACGGCCGGCTACCGCATGCCCCTGAACTACACCGTCGAGCTGATCGAGAGCTGCAAGAACAGCCTCGAGCGGCTGTACACCTGCCGGGAAAACCTGGACTTTGTCCTGGGGCAGGGCAGCTTTGGCGCCGGCGAGGAGCTGAAAGAGAAGGCCGCCGCCGCCCGGACCAAGTTCTGCACCGCCATGGACGACGACCTGAACACCCCCGACGCCCTGGCCGCCCTCTTCGACCTGGTCAAGGAGATCAACACCCTGTCGGCGTCCGCCTCGAAGGAGGCGCTGGAGGCCGCCGCCGCCGTCTTTGACGAGCTGGCCGGGGTGCTGGGCTTTGCCCGCATCACCACCCTGACCCCCGCCGAGCACGACCGGATGATCGGCTATGTCAGCCAGCTGTGCCACGCCATTGCGGTCAGCCTGATGTGCGCCAACGACAACAGCGCCCTGTGCGAGTACACCGGCGACTCGTTCCGCGACCTGACCCGGATCGCCCGGATCAACGAGACCATGTGGTCCGAGCTGTTTTTGTGGAACCGCGAAAACCTGATCGCCGAGATCGACCAGTTTGACGAAGCGCTGGGCCAGCTGCGGCAGGCCCTGGCCAGCGGCGACCGCGCGGGGCTGGAAGAGATGTTCCGCCTGTCCACCCGGCGGCGGGCCGCCTTTGACAAAAAGCAGCCGGACTGACCGCCCAGAAGGAAAGGAGGGCCCGTCATGGCCAGACAGGAAAAACAGAAGCACAAGCTGTTGGCCCTTGCGCGCATTTTTGAAAGCGAGACCGACGAAAACCACCGCCTGACGGTGCCCCAGCTGGCCGAAAAGCTGACCGCCCAGGGCATCCCCTGCGAGCGCAAAAGCATCTACACCGACATCGAGGCCCTGCGGCAGATAGGGTATGACATTCTGCTGCAGCGGGGCCGGGGCGGGGGCTACTGGCTGGCCCACCGGACCTTTGAACTGGCCGAGCTCAAGCTGTTGGTGGACGCAGTCCAGAGCTGCCGCTTCATCCCCCAGGACAAGACCGGCAACCTGATCGCCAAGCTGGAGCGGCTGGCCAGCCGCTATGAGGCGGCCCAGCTGCAGCGCCAGGTCTACGTGGCGGGCCGCCCCCGCAGCCAGAACCCCAGCGTCCTTTACAGCATCGACGCCCTGCACGAGGCCATCAACGCCCGCCGGCAGGTCGCCTTCCATTACGCCAACGGCAAGGACCACACCGTCAGCCCCTGGCGCATGGCCTGGAACGACGGCAGCTATTACCTGATCGCCTACCAGGACTACGACGTCCCCGCGGGCATCCGCCACTACCGGGTGGACCGAATGAGCCAGGTGAAGGTGCTGGAGGACCAGCCCTGCCGCGGCAAGGAGCTGCTGGACAGCTTCAACCTGCCGGCCTACCTGAAAAAGCACTTTCAGATGTACGGCGGGCCGGAGTACCGGGTCACCCTGCGCTGCACCGCCGACCTGCGGGAGGCCATGCTGGACCGCTTCGGCCGGGAACTGATCCTGTTTGACGAGCCCGACGGCTGCTTCCATTTCACGACCCCCGTTTGCGTCAGCGACCCCTTTTTGGGGTGGGTCTGCGGCTTTGGGGGCAAAGTCACCGTCACCGCCCCGGCAGAGGTCCGGGCCCGCCTGGCCAACCTGGGGCGGAAGCTGCGGGAGGTATACTGACATTCTTTTTTGAAAAAAATATACAAACGCACGGAGCGCCCGGAAACGGGCGCTTTTTTGTTGCCCCTCTCAGGCGCTTCGCAGTGTCCCAGCGCTCTGCGCTGGGACGGAGAGGGGAGCGCAAAACCGCCCCGACGCACCAACACAAAAAAGAATAAACATACAAAATAACTGCATAAACAATCCAAGCATACACTTCACACTTCCTCCCAAAGTAACGCAAAGAAAGCAAAAACCAAAAAATAGTAAATCGGGCCTTGACACCGGGGGGGGTATGCTATAATGCCTTTGAAAGGAAAGGACCTTCCTTTCAACCTGTTTTGGGTCTCTATCTTTTATACACCATAAGGAGGAAAATTCATTATGAAGCTCAAGAAAATTGCTTCCCTGATGCTGGCCGGTGTCATGGCTGTCTCCATGCTGGCTGGCTGCAACACCACCAGTGCCGACCCTGAGAACCCCGAAAACCCGGATGTTGATGTGACTACCGATGGTGTCTCTGCTTCTGTTGCTACTCGCATTGAAGCAAACGGCTATACCATTCCTGACTATGTTACTTTTGCAGACAGCAATGATTTGGATAAGAACCTCCAGTATGCTGTTCAGTTTGCGGGGATTCCCGAGGTCTTGGAAGGCAACATCTTCTACAACAGCCAGCTGCAGGCTGTGACCAACAATAACCTGGTTACTGAGCTGGATGAGGCTGTTGGTGCTACTGGTGGTGCTGCCAATACTCTCGTGAACATTGGCTCCAATGACACCCTGGTGGGCGTTGAAATGAATGCTGGCCAGAGCCTTGAGCTGCCGGATGCTGTTGCTGTGCAGGCTTACGTTATCTCCAATGAGATCGGTGACGATGCTCGTGACGAGATGATTGCTTGGGCTATTCAGGATATCGTGACTGATTATCAGCACGTTATCACTAAGGACTTTGATCCTACTGACTTCAATGGCGGCAACTTCAACTTTGATTATGAAGTTTCTGTGAGCACCTGCGATGTTACCCGTAGCAGCTCGATCATTGCTGGTACCGGTTCCGAGAACCCCGACGTCACCTTCGTGGCTGTTCAGGTTGTCCGTTCTGCTACCCATCAGTAAGCTCTACTCCAAATGTACTTATAACAATTCCGGTCGCACCATAACCGAAATTGATATAAGGAATCAGTAAGTTTAGAGACGACTTATTGGTTCGATAATGCTCCACCCTTTTTATGTGACGACAAAAAGGAATACCTAACCAATGTTCCTTCTGTTGTTGATCGCACCAAAACAAAAGAACTTTTGCGTCACGAAAGATAGGGTCCCTCTGCGGGGGCTGGCGAAAGCCGGCCCCCGCATTGTTGTGTTTGGGATAAAATAAGGTTGACAAATGGGCAACTTATTGCTATTCTATAGGTAATAAGTTGCGCATCGAAGGGAGAGGACCCCATGGAATACGATGATCTGATCCGTCGTTTTTCCCACAGCACCGAGCAGCGCCAGAAAGCGATCTTCAGCACCCTGTTCATCGTGGGCAACCGGCTGCAGACGATCTTTGACAGCCGTATCCCGGAGGTGTCGCTCAAGCAGTTCATGCTGCTGTCCATCGTCCGGCAGGCGGAGGGGCCGATGTCCCTGACGCAGCTGGGGCGGTTCCTGGGCTGTTCCCGGCAGAACGTCAAAAAGCTGGCCGCCGCCCTGGAGAAAAAAGGCTTCGTCACCCTGCGGCAGAGCCCCTGGGACGCGAGGGTGTTCTGCGTCAGCCCGGCCCCCAGGGCGGAGCGGTTTTTTCAGCAGGAGTTCGCGCAGTACCAGGCTGAATTGGGGTACCTCTTCGAGGTGTACACCCCCGAGGAGATCCAGACCCTGTTTGCCCTTCTCACAAGACTGTATGCAGGCATCGAGCACCTGGAAAGGAAGGTGAACCATGTACCGGATCAAACGCAAATGGATGCTGCTGCCGGCGGGGCTGCTCCTGTTGGGGGCGGCGGCCCTGGCGGGGCTGTCGTGGCAGGCGGTGCGTCAGGCCCGGACGCTGGAGGTTGAAACGCCGGACCTCGCCCGGCTGGAAGACGGCGTCTACCAGGGCGAGTGGAGCATCCCGCCGGTCACGGCCGGGGTGGAAGTGACCATGGAGGACGGCCGGATCGCGGCCGTGCAGCTGGTGCGCCATGACCACGGGCTGGGCGGCGGGGCGGAAAGCCTGCCCCGGGCCGTGGTGGAAAGCCAGTCGCTGGAGCTGGACGCGGTGTCCGGCGCGACCGTCAGCAGCAAATGTATCCTGAAGGCGGTGGAGACCGCCCTGCGGCAGGGAGGATAATGCTATGGGAAAAGACCTGGTTTTGTATCAATCGAAGTACGGCGCGTCCCGGTCCTATGCCGAGTGGCTGGGCGCGGCCTGGGGCTGTCCGGCCTGCGCCCTGCAGGACTGCAAGGGCGGCTTGGGCGCGTACCAGCGCATCGTGCTGGTGGGTGGCCTGTACGCCGGCAGCATGGCGGGGCTGAAGCGCTTCTTTCGCCTCTGCGAGGGGGTGCCCCATGAGCGGGCCGCCGTCCTGTGCGTGGGGGCGTCCCCATACGATGCGGACACCCTCGCGGCCTGCAAGGCCCGGGGCTTTGGGGCGGGCTGGCAGGATGTGCCCCTCTTTTACGCCCGGGGCAGGCTGGACATGGCCCAGCTGAACCCGGTGGACCGGGCCCTGTGCCGGATGCTGTGCAAATCGGTGGCCCGGAAAGACCCCGCCTCCCTGGAGCCCTGGATGCAGGCGCTGCTGTCGGCGGCGGCCGCCCCCCAGGACTGGGCCGACCCCGGCCAGCTGGCCCCGCTGCTGGCCCACTGGGACAAGTAAAAGTGGCAGCTCCATGCAGCATGAAAAAGCCGACGGAGCAAACTGTATGCAGATTCTACAGGCTGTAAAAAAAGTCCCGTCCAGCCGACATGTGCGGATGGACGGGACACATACAGGGAAATTGAGCGCTGAGAGTGTGCGAGGCCGCAAGGCCGAGTGCGCGGTTCAGCGCTCAATTTTGTCCCCAGGGGGATACCAGGGGGAAGGAATTTCTGTCCTGCGCAGCAGGCAGAAATGGGTTCCCCCTGGAGCGTGGCGCTTTTGCGACACGCTGAATAAAAGGCCCCGTCCCTACACTTTGTGTACAGGCGGGGCTTTTTGCGGCCTGCGGCCCGCGGACACTTCGTGCCCGGCGGGCTTTTAATTTTACTCTAACGCAAGGCAAATAAACCGGTAACCCGGAGCTGGTATCCTGTTGCCGGTGAAACGCGGAACGGGCGGAGCTGTACCTGCCCAACCAGCTCTGGGCCGAGCTGACCGCCAGCCGGCAGGCCGTGCGGCTGCAATGGGACCCGGTTTGAAATTTTAACAATTCTCAAACCCGGGCACAACAAAACCCCAACAGCAGCGGTGTAGAATCCATCTTGCAAACGGGGAAAACAAACGCAAAGGAGGAAAACACGATGGACAAAAAGAAGCTCTTGTGGGCCGCGCTTGCGGCAACGGCAGGCTGCGGCGCGGCGGCGGGCCTGTGGTGGTTTGCCAGGAACCGCCGCTGGGAAAGGAGATGACCCGCATGGCTTACCGTTTGAAGCCGGGCAAGCTGGGGCGGAAGGCGATGGCCGCCTACGACAAGGTGCAGCGGGCTTTCGTCGACCGCTTTCTGGAAAAAGACCCCGACAGCCCCTCAGGCTACGCCCTCAGGACCGGTGAGACCGGCCGCAAAGCGGCCGCCGCCTACCAGGCGATCGAGGACCATGTCGTGGGCGGATACAAGAAGGTCGAGACGGCCTTTGTAGACGCTTTTTTGGAAGAAACAGACCCTTCGCCCAAGACGGCGGAGGAGCAACAGCAAACAGGAGGAAATCATGAAAAAGAGTAATTTTGTCGCCCTGATCCTGGGCACCGTCGGCTGTGTGTTATTTGCATTGGGGATGTGCATGTGCCTGATCCAGGAGTGGGGGGTATCCCGCCAGGGCATCGTCTGCGGCGCGGCAGGGCTTGTGGTCCTGCTGGCCGGCCTGCTGATCTGGCGCAAAATGGAGGGCAAGGCCCCCATCGTCGTCAGCCCCAGGACGCTGGGCCTGGTGGCGCTGGGTGTGGCCGGCGCGCTGCTCCTGGGGGTCGGCATGTGCCTGTCGATGGTCTTTGGCAAGCTGGTGGCCGGCATTGTGGTGGGCCTGATCGGGATCGTGGCCCTGCTGCTGCTGATCCCCCTGGCCAAAGGCCTGAAGGATTGAGCCCCCGTTCTGCAAAGGGGCGGCCCGAAGGCTCGCTCCGCTTCCCCTGCCCAAAACCAACGATCCAACCAAATGCGTGAAAAGGAGAAAAAACCATGTCTGCACAGATGAAACTTCCCGCCAACCACACCGCCCTGCATGAGGACGAAATGATGTACACGACCGGCGGCGCAGCCGTCGATACCGTCGTCAGGGCCGTGGTGGCCGTGGGCGGGGCCGCAGCCCTCCTGGTGGTGGGCGGCGTGGCGGCCCGGGCCATCCTGAGCGTTTTCGGGGGGCAGGGCGGCCTGGCCGGCGCCATCGAGGACAGCGTCGCCGCCGGCCAGAACTTCATCGACGGCGCGCTGGCCGCCGGCCGGAACTTCCTGAACAGCCTGATGGGCCTGTAAAGCGGCCTTTCCGGACAAACTGCCGCCCTCTTCCTACCTTGCCGCATAGTGTCAAAAAGGTCCCGGCCGGACACGTTGTCCAGCCGGGACCTTTTTTGGTTTGCCTGGCCCGGGGCCGGTTGGCCTCAGGATTTCGGAGCGGGGGAGCGGATCAGTGGGTCCCGTTTGCGGGGGCGTCGATCTTTTCCAGCAGGATGTCGTCGATGCAGATGCGGTGCAGCTGGGTGATCGGCTCGTTTGCCACGGCACCCATCGAGATGCTCAGAACGGCCTGTTCGTCGGTGGGCCAGTTCATCTGGAAGGTGACGGCGTAGGTCTGGTAGTCTGCGCCGAGGGTGACGATCTCCTCGCCGGAGTAGGGCGTCCAGTCGTCGTCGGCCGAACCGTCCCGCTGAATGGCGAACATCAGTTTGCGGTCAAGGTTCGACTTGGCTTTGAAGGAGAGGCGGTACCACTGGCCCTCCTCCAGCTCGACGCCGTTTTGTTTGAGCTGGATCTTCCAGGCGGCGTCGCCGGTGTTGCGGATGGTGATGTCAGCGGCGTTGGGCTCGTTCAGGCTGTCCACCACATAGTCCACGTCCGAAGGGGTGTAGGCGTAGAGTTCGTAGCCTGCAAAGCCGGCGTTGAAGCTGCCGTTTTTGATAAGGCTGTCCTCTTCCAGGCGAACGTTGTCGATGTAGTAGGTGCCGGGCGCCTGGATGACGAAGGCGATGTCGTTGCCGCTCTGTTCGCCGAGGGTCAGCTTGTAGTCATAGGCCGTCTCGCTGCCGTCCAGCGTCGCCTGCAGGGTCTGGCCGGCGGCGCGCACCAGGATCTCGCGGCCGGCGGGGCCTTCGGCGTCAAAGCTGAGGGCGTAGTCGCCCGCCGTCAGGGCCAGGTCCTTCTGGTAGACGATCACCGGGTTGAGGGGCGAAGTCAGCGCGCCGGCCTTGATTTCCAGGCGGCGGACGTTGTCCTCATTGGTGACGCTGACCTTCGAGCCGGGCAGGGCCCAGCGGCTCCAGAAGCCCAGGCGGCCTTCGCCCTCCTGGAAGCTGCCGTTGTAGACGTAGTTGCCGTCGGCCAGGACAGTTTTTGCGGGGTTGTCGAGGTCGGTCTGGCCGGTCTTGACCACCCGCACATTGCGGAGGGTGACCCCTGCCGTCGACCCGGCTGCGCCCAGATTGAACTCCAGCCGGCCATTGGGGTCGTCGTCATCGGTCATGGTGAAGGCATAGGTGTAGGCTGCAGGCTCGGTACCCAGCTGGACGGCCGTGTCCTCCAGGTAACGCTTGTAGCCGCGGTCGGGAGCCGAGACGCCCACCTTTAGGGTACGGGGCGCGTCGGCCCAGGCTTCGAAGGAGACTTGGTATTCTCCGCCCTTCTGCATGGGCAGATCCGGCTGGACCAGCTGGACGCTGTAATCCACCGTGCCGGCGTTCGCCGTGTCGATGCGGAGCGTACCGCCGCCCACAGACGCTGCGGCCTCGCCGCCCAGGGTGGTGAGGAAGGTCCAGCCTTCGCTGTCCGTCAGGCTCTCCGCGGCGGCAAAGTCGCCGTTGACGATGTAGTTGCCGCTGGCGTCCGGCTCCCGCAGGATCACCGTCTTTTCCGGCTTATGGACGTCCTCGTCGTAATGGTCCTTCTGGTAGACGCGGACGTAATCGATATAAAAGGCGGCGTTTGCGATGTCGGTGGTCTCGTCGGGGTTGCCCGGCCAGTTGCCGCCCACCGCCAGGTTGAGGATGATGTAGAAGGGCTGGTCAAAGGGGGCGGGATAGGTGATCTCCCCCTGGCCCTCGGTGGCAGAATACCAGTCGTTCTCGGTGTGGATCATCCGGCCGTCCACATACCAGCTGATCCGGCCGGGTTCCCACTCGACCGCAAAGGTGTGGTATTCGTCCGAGAAGCTGCCCTCGGTCAGGGTGCATCCGGCCTGGCTTTGGCTGTGGGGGTTGCCATAGTGCAGTGTACCATACGAGCGGGTGGTATCGTTGCCCAGCACTTCCATGATGTCGATCTCGCCGCAGCGGGGCCACTGCCCATAGAGGTTCTCGTTGGTGGGCATCATCCAGAAGGCGGGCAGGAAACCCTGCCCTGCGGGCACCTTGGCGCGGGCTTCAAAAATACCGTATTTGAAGTCGTGCTTGTTCTGGGTGTTCACCCGGCCGGAGGTGTAGCTGACGGTCCCGTCGGCGCTGCGGGTCTCCACCGGTTTGAGGACCAGCTTGCCGTCCTCCAGATAGATGTTTTCAGGGCTGTCCACATAGGATTGCAGCTCGTTGTTGACCCAGCCCGGCTCGTGCAGCTCGACATTCCAGTCCTCCCGGTTGAGGGCCGTTCCGTCGAACGTATCCTCCCAGCGAAGGGTATATCCCTCGTAGGACAGGGTCTGCGCTGCCTGATTCGTTTCCATTGCCGGTACCTCCTTGGGGGCGGGGGCGGCTGCAGCCGCTGGCGCCGCGGTGGGCAGCAGGCCCCCCGCGAACAGAGCGGCGGCCGCAGCTGCCAACAGTTGTCGTTTGCGGATCAAGATGGATTCCTCCTTTTGTTCGTACATATTGTATATAAATTCTACACAAATAGCAGATTGTTTTTATACCATAATCCTGTTTTTTCTATCGAATTCTTGTCCTGATTCCTGCGATGCAGGGCGGAAAACCTTGAGAAAAGCGCCGCCTCATGCTATAATGAATGTCGTCAAGAGGGAGAAAAAGCGGAAGGAGGAAACTGTGATGAGCTACAAGGACGAATGGCTCGTGATCGAAGCCAACGACGACATTGACGAAACGGAACACCGCGAGCCGAGCGAAGAGCTCTTGTTTTACCGCGCCGTGGCCAACGGTGAAGTGGACGCCGTGCGCAAGAACTGCGAGCAGGACCGCTTTATGGACACCGACGGGGTGGGGGTCCTGTCCAAGGACCCGGTCACCAATTTGAAATACCATTTTGTGGTCACCACGGCCATGGTGACCCGGATGTGCAGGCAGTACGGCATGGAGCTGGAACAGGCCTTCCGGATGAGTGATTTTTACATCCAGAAGCTGGACGATATCCACTCGGTGGAGGAGATCAAGCACCTGCACGACGAGATGGTGATGGACTACGCCGAAAAGATGCGCCGCTACCACCACAACAACACCAACTCCAAACACATCAACGCCTGCAAGGAATACATCTATTCCCACATCAAGGAGCGGATCACCATCGAGGACCTGGCAGACGTGCTGGGGGTGTCGGCCAGCTACCTGTCCCGGCTGTTCAAAAAAGAGACGGGCAGCTCGGTCAGCGCCTACATCCGCAACCGCAAGATCGACATGGCCAAAAACCTGCTGCGCTTCAGCAATGATTCGATGATCGAGATCGCCAACCGGCTTGCCTTCTCGTCCCAGAGCCATTTCATCCAGCAGTTCCGGGAGGTGGTGGGGATGACTCCCAAAAAGTACCGGGACACCTATTACATGATGGAGTGGAGCGCCGAACCCGCCCGGGACGGCCGGGCCGATGCCCCGGCCCCGGAACCGGCCAACTGAATCCGCCCCGGATCATCAAACGCAAAACGCCGCGAAGGCACAACCCCCATGGGGGCTGCGCCTTCGCGGTGTTTCTATTGTGCAGACAGATCACATGGATCAGAGGACAAGCACGATGTCGTTTTCGTCCTGCAGGGCGTCTGCAGGGATGTAGTTGTCGGGGCAGGGCACGCCGTTGAGCGTCAGGCTGCCAAAGCCGGACTCACGGTGGCGCGGGTTCTCCACCCGGATGTGCAGCTTTTTGCCGCGGAAATCTTTCTCCAGGGCAAAGCCGTCCCACTCCGGGGGGATGGCCGGGGCCAGGCGGAGGCCGTACAGGTCGGGCCGCAGGCCCAGGATGCCCTCCACGCAGCCCACCATTACGGTGGAGGCGGTGCCGGTCAGCCAGTGGACCTGGGAGCGCCCAAAGTGCTTGCTGGCCGGCCCCTCGGTGAACTGGCCGTAGCAGTAGGGCTCTAGGCGGCGGATCTCGGCCCGGTCGTTCTGGGCCGCGGGGGCGTTCTCGGCAAAATAGCCGAAGGCGCGCCGGCCGTGGCCGCAGAGGGCCTCGGCCAGGATCAGCCAGCCCTGAGACTGGGAGAAGATGCCGGCGTTCTCTTTGGTGCCGGGGTTGTAGATGACGGCCAGCGCGCCGTCAAAGGCGTGGGCGTGGTAGGGCGGGTCCATCAGGACGGCGCCGTAGGCCGTGTTCAGCCGCTGGCTGACCCCGTCCATGATGGTCTGCCGCTGGCCGTAAGTGGCCAGGCCGCTGATGACGGCCCAGCTCTGGGGGTTGAGCCAGAAGTTGGCCTCAGGGTCGCCGGCGGCGCCGATCCGCTCGCCGGCCTCGGTGTAGCCGCGGATGAAGCGGTCGCCGTCCCAGCAGAGGGTCTGGATCCGGCTCTCGTATTCGGCCAGCTTGCCGTCCAGCCACTGGACGTCCGCTTCGGCCCCGCGGTGGCAGGCAAACTGCCGGAGGATCTGCATGGCGTAGTAGAACTGCAGGGCCACAAAGGTGGACTCGCCGTTGGCGCCCAGCCGCAGGCAGTCGTTCCAGTCGGCGTAGAGGCCGGCGGGCAGGCCGTGGGGGCCCAGGTGGTCCAGCGAGAACTGCACGGCCCGTTTCAGGTGCTCGTAGACCGTGCCCTCGTCCCGGTTGGCAAAGGGGATCACCTCGTCCAGGAAGGCGGTATTGCCCGTCTCGGCCACATATTTGTACACGGTGGGGAACAGCCACAACGCGTCGTCCGCCCGGTAGGCCGGGTGGCCAGTCTCCTGGACATAGGAGAGGTCGTCGGGGGTGTCCTCATGGCCGGGGTCGTGGGTGAACTTGACCAGGGGCAGCCCGCCGCCGTTGTCCACCTGGGCGGACAGCATGAAGCGGATCTTTTCGCAGGCCATTTCGGGCTCCAGATGGATGATGCCCTGAATATCCTGCACGGTATCCCGGTAGCCGTAGCCGTTGCGCAGGCCGCAGTAGATGAGGGACGCGGCCCGGGACCACACAAAGGTGATGAAGCAGTTGTAGGCGTTCCAGGTGTTGAGCATGGTGTTGAAGGCCGGGTCGGGGGTCTGGACCTGCAGATGGCTGAACCGGCCGTACCACTCTGCCTTCAGCTCGTCCACTTCCCGGGCGGTCCGGGAGGCGGGGTCGGCGTAGCGCTCCAGGATGGCCGCCGCCTCCGCGGAGGGCTTCATCCCCAGCACGAACGCCACCGTCCTGCGCTCGCCGGGGGCCAGCTCCACCACACAGGACAAAGCGCCGCAGCTGTTCTCGTTGTAGCTGTCGGTGTTGCCCAAGTCCCCGGCGGCGACGCCGCAGGGGTCGCCGTAGCTGTGGTAGGGCCCCAGGAACGCCGCCTTGTCCCCGCAGTAGGAGGACACCGGCGCGCCGGCCAGACCGAAGAACCGCTCGGTCACCGTCTTGTCGTCTACGTCCTCGCCCTGGGGCAGGGCGTCCAGGTTGCCGTGGATCTGCTGGGTGATGCGGTTGCCCTCGAACAGGGTGCGGCTGATGAAGAGGGAGTATTGCAGGTTGACCTGGTCCTGCTCGTAGTTGCTGTGGTTGGTGAACTCGGCGTAACCGGTCAGGGTCAGGCTGCGGGGGCGGTCCGACTCGTTGGCCACCGTCAGGGCCCAGACCTCATAGGCCTGGCCCCGGGGCACATAGTAGGCGGCCTCCGAGGCGATGCCGGCATAGCTCGCCTTCATTTTGGTGTAGCCCATGCCGTGGCGGCACTCGCTCCGGTAGGCGTCCAGAGGTTTTGCCACCGGCTGCCAGGAGGCGGACCAGTAGTCGCCGCTGGCATTGTCCCGCAGATAGAGGTAGCGGCCGGGCTGGTCGAACTGGTTGAACACATACCGCAGGATCCGGCCGTTGGCGCCGGACCGGGCAAAGCTGTAGCCTCCCGCATGGTTGGAGATGATGGCGCCGTACTCCGGCGAGCCCAGATAGTTGACCCAGGGGGCCGGGGTATCGGGGCGGTCGATCACGTATTCACGGGCGGCATCGTCAAAGTATCCGTATCTCATAAATTGCTTCCTTTGTTTGATGTATCTGTTCCCTGCCTGCCTGTTTTCAGCAAAGGGTCACGGTGATGCGGTGTTCGGCTGCGGCCGGCAGCGCTTCCACCATGGCGCGGGGAATCAAGAGGCTGCCCGAGCTGCCTGCACACAGCTCTGTGCCGTCGCACACCGCGGCCCCGATCCGGTAGCTGCCATAGTCCAGCCTGCCCGGGTTCTGGTAGCAGACCGTCAGCCTGCGCCCGGCAAAGGTGACCTGCACCGCGGCGTGGCCGCCGGCGTCGAACTGCCCGGCGGTCAGCTTGGGTTCCAGCAACAGGTCGCCTGCTTCGCCCCGCACCCCAAAGACCTGGGTGATCATGGTCATCATGTACCAGCTGGCCGCGCCGGTAAGGTAGTGGTACATCCCCCGGCCGTCGGCGCGGAAGTATTCGGGGATGCCGGGATAAATGCGGCTGGTATCGAAATCCAGGGCGGTGTCCGCCAGGGTCTTGAGGGCCTTCCAGCCCTCCTGCACAAAGCCCCGGCGGTAAAGCGCGTTGGCGTACATCACCGCCATGTGGGAAAAGACCGCCCCGTTTTCCTTTTCGCCGTAGGCAAAGCCGAACATCCGCCCCAGGTCAAACTTCAGCTCGTGGAAGTCGGTGTTCAGCCGGTAGCCGCCGATCTCCCGGCGGTACAGGTAGCGGTCGGCGCTGGCCGTGATCTGACGGACCTGGGCGTCGGTGGCCACGCCGCCCATGATGGCAAACACCTGCCCGGTCAGCATCATGCGCACCCCGGTGGGGAAAACGCCTTCCACTGCCCGGCCATGGTCGTCGTAATAGCTGTTGTACCAGCCCAGGCCCTCCCCGGCGTCGATCCACTCGTGGCCCTGCAGCCAGGCAGTCAGCCAGCGGGCCTTCTGCTCCAGGCTGTCGGCCAGGTCCTCCAGGCGGACCTCCACCCGGCGGCCGCTGATGGTGTGGCGGCAGGCTCCGGCGTACTGCTCCAGCAGGCTGCGCTTGGCCTCCACCTGGTCCAGCACCTCGGGCTGATCGTTCAGCAGGGTCAGGGCTTCTTCCAGGATGGGGGTGCTGCAGGCGCCGGTGGTGCGCTGCAGCAGCCGGATCATGCCCGCCAGCTCCCGCAGGTTGCCGGCGTATGCGCAGGTAAAGGCGACGCTTTCACCGTGGGCAGCGGCCATGTCCAATGCGTCGTTCCAGTCCGCGCCCCGCAGGCGGTAAACGTTGTGCCGGCCCACCTCATAGAAGGCGGCCAGCTGCTCCACAAGCAAGTGTTCCAGGATGGTGCCCGTATAGACCTGCCCGTCGGCTGTGCGCTGCCAGCAGCCCTGGCCGGGCTGGTAGTCGGGGTCGATGCGGGTGCCCCGCATCGCCTGGGCGTCCTTGAAGTAGGGGGCCTGCCGGTCCAGGACAGCCACGTCGCCGGTCTGGTCGATGTACAGCTTGACGGTCATCTGGGGCCACAGGGCGTGGTCCATCCAGACGCGGGCGATGCCGTTGCGGTCTGCAATGAAATTGCCATCCCCCTCGCCGATGATGGTGGCGTTGGTGCCGTCGATCCGCACGCCGCCAAAGTTCTTTTCGATCATCTGCCCCACGCCGGCAGGGTCCATCAAAAGCAGGGACAAGCAGTCCTGCCACAGATCGCGCCAGCCCCGGCCGCCCCGGCCGTAGTCGTGATGGGGCAGGAAGGAGCAGCCGAACAGCCGCCGCAGAAACGGCTGGAAGCAGACCCATCGCATCAGGCAGTCAAAGTCCCCGTCGCCGGTGGCAAAGCGGACGTTCACCTTTTCCAGCCAGGCGGCGCGGGTGCGCTCCAGAGCAGCGGCGGCCTTTTCCGGGCTGCCGTACCGCTCCCAGACGGCGCGGATGTCCGTCTCGCTGTCCTCCGCGCCCAGCACCAGGACGTACTGGACCTGCTGGCCGGGCGCCAAAGTCACCGCCGGGAAGCGGAAGGCGCCCATCGCTTCCCGTCCCTCTGCGGTGCAGCCGGCCGGCGCGCCGGGCAGCGGCTCAAATACGGCCCGCGGATGCAGGTAGGTGCCGCCCTCCCCCAAAAAGGCTTCCACCGTGGGGAAAAACGCCTCCGGCTGCTGGCCGCCGGGGCCGCAGCCCCACACGTAATAGATCCGGTGGTTGGGGCGGTGGCCACGCTCGTCGAAGGACATGGTGGGGCGGACCAGCACGCCGTCCCCGGTGGTCCAGATGCGGTGCAGCATGGAGGTGACGTTGCGGTGGTCCCGGATGTTGTCCGCGCTGCGTCCGTAGAGGGGAATGGCCGCGGTGGGCGTCACCCGGCGGGGCTGGTCCGACTGGTTGCGCACCGAGACCAGCAGGATCTCCGCACGGTCGTGCGGGGGGCAGAAGGAGGTGACCGCGGTGTGCAGCCCCATGGCCTTCCAGCCGCGCTCCAGGGTGTGCCACATCAGACCGGCGGTCACCGAGCTGTCATCCTGGTCAGGGGTGAAACGGGCGGCCTCCTGCCCGGCCGAAGCGCCTGCCGCCGAAAAGACCTGGCCTTCCGGCCCGGTCAGCCAGAAGTTGCGCCCCGACCGGTTGTTGTGCAGGTTTTCGGCGCTGACCGGCTCCAGCAGAAAGCTGTCCTGGTCCAGCTTGGCGTCGCCTCCCAGCGTAGGGGTGACGGAGCTTTTCATCCCGGTTTCTGAGGCCAGCGGAAAGTACAGATAGCTGACATTTTCGGGCCTGCGGATGGCAAAGCTGCCGTCCCCGTCCACAAAGTGCAGATGGTTCAATGATACCTCTCCTTTCCTGTACAATATGCTATCCCTATTATATAGAAACGGGGCGCGGCCAAAAATCAAAACCGTGTGCAAAAGTGTCAGAATCATGACGTAATTTATGCTTCTGGCCAAAAGCTTGTCAAGGATTTGATATTTTTTATGGAATTGTTATATATTCAGCCGGAAAAATTCCGTTATAATACAAGTACGAGAAGGGCCCCCGGGACGGGAAAAGCCCCCCTACTGCAAGAACAAAGAGGAGGTACACACTATGAACACAAGCAAAATCAGCCGCCGCTCTTTCCTGAAGGGCGTGGGCGCCGCAGGCGCCACCGGCCTGCTGGCCGCGTGCGGCGGCGGTGATTCCACGGCCGCGTCCGGTTCTGCGTCGGGCGGCAGCGCCGCGGCAGAGGGCAAGGTCATCAACATCTACAGCTGGAACGACGAGTTCCGCACCCGGCTGGAAGCCGTCTACCCCGAAGTGGAGAGCACCTCGGCCGACGGCACCGTCACCACTCTGAAAGACGGCACCGAGATCCACTGGGTCATCAACCCCAACCAGGACGGCGTCTACCAGCAGAAGCTGGACGAAGCCCTGCTGAACCAGGCCTCCGGCGCCGCCGACGACAAGGTGGACATCTTCCTGTCCGAGACGGACTACGTTTACAAATACACCGACGCCGCTGCGGACGTGGCCATGCCCCTGACCGACCTGGGCATCGACCCCGACACCGACCTGGCCGACCAGTATCCCTTCACCAAGACCACCGCTTCGGACGCCAACGGCGTGCAGCGCGGCTCCACCTGGCAGTGCTGCCCTGGCCTGCTGGTCTACCGCCGCGACATCGCTCTGGACACCTTCGGCACCGACGACCCCGCTGCTGTGGGCGAAAAGACCAAGGATTGGGATACCCTGAAGGCCGCCGCCGAAGAGCTGAAAGCCAAGGGCTATTTCACCTTTGCCTCCTATGCAGACACCTTCCGCCTGTACGGCAACAGCATCAGTGAGCCCTGGGGCGTGGAAGGCGAGGGCACCATCAAGGTCGACCCCCAGATCATGAAGTGGATCAGCGACTCGAAAGAGTGGCTGGACGCCGGCTATCTGGACAAGACCGTCAAGGGCCAGTTCAACGACGACTGGAACAAGTCCATGGGCTCGGCCTCCAAGGTGTTCGCTTTCCTGCTGCCGGCCTGGGGCATCGACTTTACCCTGGCGCCCAACTGGGACGGGGCCGAGGGCTCCTGGGCCGTCACTACTCCGCCGCAGGAGTACAACTGGGGCGGCTCCTACATCCACGCCTGCACCGGCACCGATAACATCGAGCACGTGCGGGACATCATCCTGGCCCTGACCGCCAACAAGGACAACCTGATCAAGATCTCGAAGGACTACCTGGACTTCACCAACACCGTGAGCGGCATGCAGGAAGCTGCCACCGACGACAGCTTTGCCTCCGCGTTCCTGGGCGGGCAGAACGCCTATGAGTACTTTGCCCCCGTGGCCGAGAACATCAAGATCGCGCCCCTGTCCTCCTACGACCAGGGCTGCGTCGAGCTGATCCAGAACGCCTTCAGTGACTACTACCAGGGCAACGTGGACTTTGACCGCGCCAAGGAGAACTTCGAGACCTCCATCATGGAGCGCTATCCCGACATCACCGCCGTCCAGTGGCCGGACTGAGCGCCCTGGCTTGAATGACACAGGCCGGCATTTCTTTCCGGCGCCGGCTTTTCCAGAGAAAGGAACGGTGAGTTATGAAGCAGCCAAAACGCAAGCACCTGAGTTATGCAAAGTGGGGATACATTTTTATCCTCCCGTTCTTTCTGTGCTTTTTCATCTTTTCCATGATCCCGCTGGTGGATACCATCCGTTACAGCTTTTATGAGTACTACCGCTCGGGCATCAAGGAGATCGGCCCCAACTTCATCGGGCTGGAAAACTACAAGAGCCTTTTTGAGTCGGACCTGTTCAAGTATGCGGGCAACACCCTGCTGCTGTGGCTGATCGGCTTCATCCCGCAGATCGTCATTGCCCTGCTGCTGGCCAACTGGTTCACCGATATGCGCCTGAAGATCCGGGGCAAGCAGTTTTTCAAGGTGGTCATCTACCTGCCCAACCTGATCATGGCGTCGGCGTTCGCCATGCTGTTTTTCGCCCTGTTCTCCAACAGCGGCCCCATCAACTCGATCCTGATGTCCATGGGGATTACCCAGGAGCCCATCGACTTTATGGGCACGGCCTTCGGCACCCGCAGCCTGGTGGGCCTGATGAACTTCCTGATGTGGTTCGGCAACACCACCATCATGCTGATGGCGGCGATCATGGGCATCAGCCCTGAGATCTTCGAGGCCGCCGAGCTGGACGGCTGCACCAGTGTCAACCGCTTTTTCCGCATCACCCTGCCTTTGATCCGGCCGATCCTGGCCTATACCCTGATCACCTCGATCATCGGCGGCCTGCAGATGTTCGACGTGCCCCAGATCCTGACCAACGGCCAGGGCAGCCCGGACCGCACCTCGATGACCCTGATCATGTTCCTGAACAATCACCTCAAGAGCCGCAACTACGGCATGGCCGGCGCGCTCTCGGTGTTCCTGTTCGTGGTCAGCGGCATCCTGTGCTTCGTCGTCTACCGGATGACCAACGGCAAGGATGACACCGCGGTCAAGCCCGCCCACGGGGCGAAAAAGAAAGGAGGCGCGGAGGTATGAAAAACAGACGCGTCAAAATGGGCGAGACGGTCCTTGCCTATGTCGTGCTGGCGATCCTGTCGTTTTTGTGCCTGTTCTTCTTTTACATCCTGATCATCAACTCCACCCGGTCCCACGCCGACCTGCAGAAGGGTTTTTCCTGGCTGCCGGGCAACTACTTCTTTGAAAACCTGAAAAACGTGGCCAACGACGGCAGCTTCCCCATGTTCAAGGGCATTGTCAACAGCCTGATCGTGTCCGCGTCCTCGGCGGCGCTGTGCACTTACTTTTCGGCGCTGACGGCCTATGGGCTGTATGCCTACAATTTCCGGCTGAAAAAGTTCGCCTTCACCTTCATCATGGCCATCCTGGTCATGCCCACCCAGGTCACCGCCATGGGCTTTCTGCGGCTGATCACCAACATGGGCCTGTACGACACCCTGTGGCCCCTCATCATCCCGTCCATCGCGTCCCCCGCGGTCTTTTACTTCATGTACAGCTACCTGAAGTCCTCGCTGCCGCTGTCCCTGGTGGAGGCCGCGCGCATCGACGGCTCGGGCGAGTTCCGCACCTTCAACCGGATCGTGCTGCCCATCATGAAGCCCGCCATCGCGGTGCAGGCCATCTTCAGCTTTGTGGGGTCGTGGAACAACTACTTCGTCCCCGCCCTGATCATCCAGTCCAAGGACAAGATGACGGTGCCTATCCTGATCGCTACCCTGCGCGGCGCGGATTACATGAACTTTGACATGGGCAAGATCTACATGATGATCATGGTGGCCATCGTGCCGATCATCGTGGTCTATCTCTTCCTTTCCAAGTACATCATTGCCGGCATCACGCTGGGCGGTGTAAAGGAATAAGCTTTCTCCAATTTCTCCTTCTTCTTCAACACACACGTCTGGGAAAAGCCGCCATGGTCCACAGCTATGGCGGCTTTTCTCCACGGCTGCCATTTTATACGGAGGTCACTTATGACATACGCGCATACCTACAGCGGCACACGCACCCGGGAGCCCTCCCCGCGGGAGCTGGAACATGGCCGCCTGGCCCGCCGGGCCGCTGCCGGGGGCATCGTCCTGCTGAAGAACACAGGCACCCTGCCGCTGGACCTTTCGGCCCCGGTGGCGCTGTTTGGCAGCGGCGCCAGCCGGACCGTCAAAGGCGGGATCGGCTCGGGCGACGTCAACAACCGGGCCAACGTCTCCATCTGCCAGGGCCTAAAGGATGCGGGGCTCCGCCTGACCAGCGAGAACTGGCTGGAGGATTACGAAGCCCGCTACCATGCGGCCCGCGCCGCCTGGAAGCAGAAGGTGCTGGAGGCGGCCCGCTGGGTGGAAAACCCCTTTGACGCCTATGCGGCCAACCCCTTCGTCCTGCCCCAGGGCCGGCCCATCGTGCCCCAGGACGTGCAGGGAGCCGCAGCGGCGATCTATGTCCTGAGCCGCATCGCGGGGGAGGGCAAGGACCGCCGGCTGGAAAAAGGGGATTACTACCTCAGCGACGGGGAGTGGAACGACCTGCGCACCCTGGACCGTCTGGGTCTGCCCATCGTTCTGCTGATTAACGCCGGCGGCCCGGTGGAGCTGACCGATTTGCTGGACGGGGCGGTCCACATCGAGGCAGTGCTGCAGCTGTCCCAGCTGGGGCAGGAGGGCGGCCACGCAGTGGCGGACGTACTGCTGGGCAAGGCCACGCCGGAGGGCAAGCTGACCGCCACCTGGGCCCGGCGCTATACCGATTATCCCTGCGCCGAGAGTTTCAGCTACCTGGACGGCGACCTGGAAAAGGCCGTCTACCGGGAAGGGATCTATGTAGGCTACCGCTACTTTGACAGCTTTGGGGTCCAGCCTCTGTTCCCCTTCGGCTACGGGCTGTCCTACACCGACTTTTCGCTGCGCTTTGCAGGGCTGCGCGTGGGAGCGGACGCCATCGAAGTGGATGTGGAAGTGGAAAATGCGGGCATCTGCTTCTCCGGGCGGGAAGTGGCGCAGGTCTACATTTCCTGCCCCCAGAACGGCGGCGCCAAGGAGCTGCGCCGTCTGGCAGGGTTTGCCAAGACCCGGCTCCTCGCCCCCGAACAGCGCCAGACCCTGACCATCTGCATCCCCCAAAAACAGCTGGCCACTTTTGCCGCGCAAAAGCAGGGCTGGGTGGTGGAGCAGGGGCTCTATGGCGTTTGGGTGGGCACTGTCTCTTATACACATCTGACGCTGCCGACG
>OVXI01000059.1_pt1 | contig 29698 bp, 22 predicted proteins | sample 1732031 | NCBI WGS metagenome assembly OVXI01 (sample SAMEA4545821, study PRJEB24839) | metagenome | biome: chicken; feature: ceca content | place: Italy | collected 2013-05 | reverse complement strand
GTCCTCGGCGGCATACTGCTCGGCCTCCTTGACGGCCTTGTCGATGTCCTCCTTGCTCAGGTTGGTGGAGGCGGTAATGGCAATCTGCTGCTCCTTGCCGGTACCCAGGTCCTTGGCGGATACCTTCACAATGCCGTTGGCATCGATGTCGAAGGTAACCTCAATCTGGGGCACGCCACGGGGAGCGGGGGCAATGCCGGTGAGCTGGAAGCGGCCCAGGGTCTTGTTGTAAGCGGCCATCTCCCGCTCGCCCTGGAGCACATGGACCTCAACGGAGGTCTGGCCGTCAGCGGCGGTGGAGAAGATCTGGCTCTTCCGGGTGGGGATGGTGGTGTTCCGGTCGATGAGACGTGTGAACACGCCGCCCATGGTCTCAATGCCCAGGGACAGAGGCGTCACGTCCAGCAGCACCACGTCCTTCACATCGCCGGTGAGCACGCCGCCCTGAATGGCAGCGCCCACGGCAACGCACTCGTCGGGGTTGATGCCCTTGAAGCCTTCCTTGCCGGTGATGCCCTTCACGGCCTCCTGCACGGCAGGGATACGGGTGGAGCCGCCTACCAGCAGCACCTTGTTCAGGTCGCTGGGCTTCAGGCCTGCATCGGACAGAGCCTGACGGACAGGCTTCATGGTCCGCTCCACCAGGTCGGCGGTCAGCTCATTGAACTTGGCACGGCTGATGGTCACGTCCAGGTGCTTGGGGCCGGTGGCGTCAGCGGTGATATAGGGCAGGTTTACGGTGGTGGAGGTCATGCCGGACAGCTCAATCTTGGCCTTCTCAGCAGCCTCCTTCAGGCGCTGCATAGCCACCTTATCGCGGCTCAGGTCCACGCCCTCGGTCTTCTTGAACTCGGAGACCAGGTAGTCCATGATTCTCTGGTCGAAGTCGTCGCCGCCCAGGTGGGTGTCACCGGCGGTAGCCAGCACTTCCACAATGCCGTCGCCGATTTCCAGGATGGACACGTCGAAGGTGCCGCCGCCCAGGTCGTACACCATGATCTTCTGCTCGCTCTCCTTGTCCAGGCCGTAGGCCAGGGCAGCGGCGGTGGGCTCGTTGATGATACGCTTCACATCCAGACCGGCAATCTTACCGGCGTCCTTGGTGGCCTGCCGCTGAGAGTCGGAGAAGTAAGCGGGGACGGTGATGACTGCCTCGGTAACAGGCTGGCCCAGGTAAGCCTCGGCGTCGGCCTTCAGCTTCTGCAGCACCATGGCGCTGATTTCCTGGGGGGTGTAGCCCTTGCCGTCGATGTCCACATGGTAGTTCTCGCCCATGTGACGCTTGATGGAAGACACAGTGCGCTCAGCGTTGGTCACAGCCTGACGCTTTGCCACCTGGCCCACCATACGCTCACCGGTCTTGGAGAATGCCACCACGGAAGGGGTGGTACGGCTGCCCTCGGCGTTGGCGATGACAACGGGTTCGCCGCCTTCCAGCACGGCGACACAGGAATTGGTGGTTCCCAAATCGATACCAATAATCTTGCTCATAATTTCGTTCCTCCTATATGAATGAAAAGTTTATACAGAATTTAGTTTGCCACCTGAACCATGGCGAATCGCACGATTTTGTCTCCCATGCGGAAGCCCTTCTGGAACACCTGGGTGATGGTGTTCTCCGGGGTGTCCTCCTGCTGGGTGTGCATCACGGCGTTGTGGAGGTTGGGATCAAAAGCATCTCCCGGCTCTCCGAAAATCTCCACCCCCAGCTCGGTAAAAATCTTCACCAGCTGGGTCATGGTCATTTCCACGCCCTTTTTGTAGGCTTCATCCTGAGTAGGCTGGTTCAGCGCCCGCTCCAGGTTATCGTATACAGGCAAAAGCTTTGCCACCGCATCGGCTCTGCCGTTGGAATAGGACTGCTCCTTTTCACGGGTGGTGCGCTTGCGGAAGTTATCGTAGTCCGCAGCCAGCCGCAGGTAGCTGTCGTGCTCGGCGTTGTACTTCTCCTCGAAGGGATTGACCTCTGCCGGAGCCTCCTCCTGGGCTTCCTGCGCCTCTACCTCCTGCTTCTCTTCCTGCACTTCCTGTTCTTCTTTCTTACATTTCTTAGCCACGCTTTACGCCTCCTGAGTTTCTGATTGGGACTCCTGGCCCTGGGGCAGCCGGGACTGCTCCGGTTTTGCAAACATCTTGGAAAGGCTCTCGGCGAAGTAGCTCAGTCTTGCCGTCACCTTTGCATAGTCCATACGGGTGGGGCCGACCACACCGATCATGCCCTGCATCCCGTCGCCAATGTCAAATTTCGTTACCACCACGCTGGTGTCCTTCAGCTCCTGGGCCACATTCTCCGGCCCTACCAGCACCTGGGTGCCGTGGGCGTTCTGCATCACCGCCGGGAGATTGGAAAGGGCTTCCTCATCCAGAGTGGTCAGCACCTTCTGGGCCTTGCCCACATCCTGGTACTCCGGCTGTTCCAGAAGCCTCAGCTGTCCCGCCACCGCCACGTTGGTGCCGGCCTGCTGGGACAGGGTGTGGGTGGTAAACTCCATCACAATGGGAACCAGACTGGAGGCGGCGCCGGCGGCGTTCATCACCCGCTGGAGAAGCTCCGGGGTGAAGGCCTCTGCCATAAGCCCTGTGAGGGTGGCGTTTAAGACCGCTCCCAGGATTTTCAAATCTGCCTCGGTCACATTTACCGGCAGCTTGATGAGTTTGTTCACCACCTGTTCGTTGGACAAAAGCAGCACCAGGATTGTGCTTCCCTGGCCTGCCAGAATCACATCGAACCGCTGCACCGTGACCCCCTTTTGCCGGGATGCCACAGAAATGGCCGGAAGATCCGTAGCCTGGCTTACCAATTTTGCTACCTTTTCCATCATTTTATCCACATGCTGCATCTTTTCCTCGATGGCATTGTTGATGGAACGGGTCTCATCCATGCTCAGGCGGTAGTCCGCCATCAGCTCATCCACATACAGCCGGTAACCGGCAGGGGAGGGAATCCGTCCTGCGCTGGTGTGGGGCTGCTCCAGATAGCCCATGGCGGTGAGCTCCGCCATTTCGTTGCGGATGGTTGCGGAGGAGTACTTCATATCCGGCAGCTCGGTCAGCGCCTTGGAGCCCACCGGCTCAGCGGTGCGGATATACAAATCCACCACAGACCGCAAGACCTTTTTCTTTCGCTCTGTCAGCTCCATGTTTCTCCTCCTTTCGCTTTAGCACTCCTTATCTTTGAGTGCTAAGCACACTATACACCCAAGTGCCAAAAAAGTCAAGGGGTCTAATTTTGAATTTATTGTTGCCGCGGCCAGTGGCCGCTGACAATGCGCACCAAGCTGGTCTGTAATCGTTACTTCCCTGACCCGCCCGGTAACGTTACCGAGCAAAATGGGGAGCGAAAACATGGGCACTGTGCACGCATTGACAGCGGCGGCACGCCGCCCCGCCCGGTATCGGCGGCTTGCCGCCGAACCTATTACATATTCCCTCTTCACTATTCCCTAAAAAACCTTCCCCTTTCCACATAGGTTTGTACTTTTGAGAAGTGCCTGCTCCCTTTGGCAAGGGAGCCTTGCGGGCAGTGCCCGCTGACTATTTCGCACGGGAATCTTCTGCAAATCGTTACTGCCCCTCCAGTGCCCGGTATCGGCGGCTTGTCCGCCGAACCTATTCCATATTCCCTCTTCCCTATTCCCTAAACTTGCCCGGTATCGTTACTGCGGTGGAAAAATCCCCAGGGGAGACGTTTTTCCCCTGGGGATTTTCATATGGATGTTTTCCCGCCTACGGAAAAAGGCACCCGGTTTCTTTCCGGGTGCCTTATTTGCTTTTTACGCCGGTGTCTGGAAGTAGAGCACCAGAAATATCCCGGTGATTACCATGCAAACCAGTCCGGTAATCAGCAGGAAGCCATATCCGCCCCTGCGTTTTTCCTGCTGGGCGTCCAGAAAATCCCGGTAGCTTCCCCGCCAGTAGGCCTTGCCGGGAATCAGCATGGAGGCCACATACCGAAGGATATAGGTGACGCCATCCAGCGCTCCCTGGTATGCCAGCCAGCCAATGCCGCCGGCGGCCAGCATCAGCATCCCCGGCAGGGTAAAGGCATCGCACAGGACCAGGTACCGGTCCTTCCAGCCCAGAGCCCCCAGATCATAGCTGAGGGCGTAGGCCGCCGCCATCAGAAGGCAAATGCCTCCGGCGATGGCATAGGAAATCCACTTGCCTTTTTTGGGGTTGATCACAGCCCCAGCTCCTTCTTATACTGCGCTTCCTCTGCATCGTTGCACCGGACAAAGTGGCCGGGCTTGATTTCCCGGAGGCTGGGCTTGTCCACGGAGTAATCGTGGGAAGCCAAGGCATTGTAGACGATTCTGGTGCGGTTCTTCTCCGTTCTGGGGTCAGGCAGAGGAATGGCCGACAGCAGGCTCTTGGTGTAGGGGTGGAGGGGATGGGCAAACAGCTCATCGGAGTCCGCCAGCTCCACCAGGTTGCCGAAGTACATAACGCCAATCCGGTCAGAGAAGTACTTGACCACGGACAGGTCGTGGGCAATGAACAAAATGGTTAAGTCCAGTGTCTTCCGCAGGTCGTTCAGCAGGTTGATCACCTGGGCCTGAATGGACACGTCCAGAGCGGAGACCGGCTCGTCAGCAATCAGCAGGCTGGGCTCCATGACCACAGCCCGGGCGATACCGATTCTCTGGCGCTGACCGCCGGAGAACTCATGGGGATACCGGGTAGCGTGCTCCCGCACCAGACCTACCAGCTCCAGAATCTCATAAACCTTCTTGTCGATATACTCCTGATCCCGGATACCGGCAATGGTCAGGCCCTCGGAGATAATCTCCCGGACGGTCATACGGGGGTTCAGGGAGGCGATGGGGTCCTGGAAAATCATCTGAATCTGGGTGATCAGACGGGTCTTCTTGGCCAGGCGCAGCTCCTCCTGATACTGCTTCTTCAGCTCCGGCAGCTTCTGGGGATCGGCCTTGGCCATCAGATCCTGGTACTTCTTCTCCACATCCTTGGCGAGCTTCTGGGCGTATTCCTCATCGGAGTGGTGATGGTCAAGCTTTGCCCGCTTGATTTCATCCTTCAGCTGAGCAATCCGGGCCTCGCAGTCGGAAATCTCCTGGCTGGCGCCGCCCTTCTTCTTCAGCTCCTGGATTTTTGCCCGGAGCTCCTTCAGCTCCTGGGTATAGGTGAGGGTACCGGCGCAGATGCGCTGACCCTTGAAGTAGATGTTGCCGCCGGTGATGTCATAGAGCTTGATGATAGACCGGCCGGTGGTGGTTTTGCCGCAGCCGGACTCACCCACCAGGCCGAAGACCTCGCCCTTACGAATCTCGAAGCTCACATCGTCCACAGCCTTCACCGGGCCAAAGTGCTGGCTCAGGTGCTCAACCTTCAGCAATACTTCCTGATTATCCATTCTGAGCACCTCCTGCCTTCTTGTTCATTCTTTCGATACGGTTGCGGATGATGGCGGGCATTTCCACCTTGGGAGCATCCGGGTGGAGCAGCCAGGTAGCGGCATAGTGGGTATCGCTCACCTGGAACATGGGGGGCTGCTGCTCAAAGTCAATCTCCATAGCATACTTGTTCCGGTCTGCAAAGGCATCGCCCACCGGGGGATAAATCATGTTGGGGGGCGTGCCGGGGATAGCTTCCAGCCGTTCGTTGGTATCCAGGTCCGGCATGGAGCTGAGCAGCGCCCAGGTATAAGGATGCTTGGGGTCGTAGAAGATGTCGTCGGCGGTGCCGTACTCCACAATCTTGCCGGCGTACATAACCGCAATGTCATCAGCCATGTTGGCCACCACGCCCAGGTCGTGGGTGATGAAGATAACGGACAGGTTCCGCTCCTTCTTCAGCTTGTTGATGAGCTCCAGAATCTGAGCCTGGATGGTCACGTCCAGAGCGGTGGTGGGCTCGTCACAGATGAGGATTTCCGGGTTGGCAGCCAGGGCGATGGCGATGACGATACGCTGACGCATACCGCCGGAGAACTCAAAGGGATACTGGGTGTAGCGCATACGGGGCTCGCTGATACCCACTTCCTCCATGAGCTTGATGGCCCGCTCCTTGGCGATGGCACGGGTAACCTTGTAAACCACCTTGGAGGCCTTGTCCTTCATAAACTCAATGATGGCCAGGCCCTCTGCCCGGTAATCCACCTGGTCAGCCCGGGCAATGAGCTTGCCATAGTGCTTCTGCAGGTCGGTAATCACCCGCAGCACTTCATCGTGGAGCTCCTCCAGGTCATAAACCTGCTTGGGAACCACGCTCCAGTCCACCTTCTTGCCCTTGGCAATGAGGGCTTCCCGCTGCTTGGTCTGCTGCTCGAAGCGCTTTTCCTCCTTGGGGTTGTTCTCCATGGCCCGGAAATACTTGTTGATGGCGCTGTTGAGGCTGGTGCGGAAGGTATAGGCCAGGCTGTCCTTGTTGATTTCCAGCCGGTCGATGCTTGCCTCCACGCTGTCGGAGAGCTCCTTGGCCAGATGCAGGGCATCCTTGCTGTCATACTGTCCCTGGAAGAAGGGCACAGCTTTTTCCAGCTGCTCCAGGGCGGTCTTCTTCTTCTCCATAGCCTTCCGGCCGGAGTAGGCCACGCCCTTCACCTCCGCCTCCACAAAGGCGTCCATGAACTCCTGCTGGATATACTTCTGGCAGAAGGCATTGAGCTCTGCCACATCCCGGCTGGTCAGATTCTCCTGGGGATTGCGCATCTTGTAGTAGCCGATGCTGAAGAAGTCAGGACGGGTCCGGTTCTCCATCTCGGTGAGCACCTGCTCCACTTCTTTCAGAGTGGTGACAATGCTCTGGGGCAGCTCCTTGTCCCCCTTCTTATAGTCACCGGACACCTTGCCCAGCCGGTCACCCAGCTGGCTCAGCTGGGTGCCGTAATTTTTGGCAAAGAAGGGATTGGAGATGGTCTTCAGGTTGCTGCGGAACCGCTGGAGGCTGGCCTTCACATCCATCTTCTGGTGCTTTTCCATACGGAACAGGAAGTCCTCAATACCGGACTTCAAATCCTCCGCTACGGTGATGGCATCATTGTACTTATGCTCCATCCGGTTGGCCACAATGCAGAACTGGTCGAAGGTCTTGCACAACTGGGCAACCTTGTCCGCCCCCAGATCCGTATTGGCGGCGGTCATATTCTTTTTCAGCATCGCCAGCATATCATTGAACTGGCGTCTGGACTCCTTCCGGCCGGCCTTGTTCTTCAGCAGCATGGCCTCGGTAATCTGCTTACCGATGCGGACGATGGGGTTCAGAGAGGACAGGGGGTCCTGGAAGATCATGGAGATCTTGTCGCCCCGGATTTTGCACATATCCTCCTCGGAGACCTTCAGCAAATCCCGGCCGTCATAGATAATCTCGCCGCCCTCAATAATGGCGTTGCCCGCCAGAATTCCCAGGATGGCCTTGGAGGTGACGGACTTGCCGGAACCGGACTCGCCCACCACAGCCAGGGTCTTGCCCCGCTCCAGGTCAAAGGAAATGTCCCGCACCGCCTTCACCGTACCGTTGTTGGTGCGGAAGGAAACTTTCAAATTTTTCAGCTCTAAAATTTTATCCATGCTTACTCCTCCACACCGCGCAGCGAGGGATTGAAAGCATCCCGCAGGCCGTTACCGAACAGATTGAAAGAAATCATCAGAAGAGAGATGAAAATCGAGGGGAACAGGATGATGTGAGGATAGCTGGACAGATACTGTCTGCCGTTGGCCAGCATGGTACCCACAGAGGTCATGGTGGAGCTTTCCAGGTTCACAATGCCCAGGTAGGTCAGGCTGGACTCGGAGAAGATAACGCTGGGAATCACCAGCACGGAGGTGGTGACGATGGTACCCAGGGAGTTGGGGAAGATATGCCGGAACATAATCCGACGGTCCTTGGCGCCCAGGGTTCTGGCTGCCAGCACATACTCCTGACCTTTGAAGCGATAGAACTGCATACGGGTGGTGGCAGCCATGCCAATCCAGCCCGTGAGGATAAATGCGAAGAACAGTGACGGCACCACGCCCACCTTTTTCGCCAGGTGCAGCTGGAATAGGGTTGCCACAACCATGAAGGGAATCCGGGCCAGCACGTCCACAATACGCTCCATCACCATATCCACGGCACCGCCGTAGTAACCCTCAATGGCGCCGTACATGGCACCGATGAACAGGTTGATGGCGGAAACGCAGATGGCGAGGACAAAACTGAACCGGGCACCGGAGGCCAGACGGGTCAGAATATCCTGGCCCAGGGCGTTGGTACCCAGCAGGAAGCTGGGCTCGGCGCCGTAGCGGTACATAAAGTAGGTGTACTTGAAGATCCGGCACTTGTAGGACACGTTGTTGGAGTCGCCGGTAATGGTGGCATAGCGGTAGCGGTCCTCAGCCTCCGGGTTCTCCAGGCCGGGGTCTCCTTCAATCCGCAGAGAGTCATACTCGCCGTCATTGCCGCTGTCCCGATAGATGTTCTGGAAGTTGCCTTCCTTATCCAGCTGAGGCACGCCCTTCTTGTTGGTCTCGTACCAGATGTTGGCATCGGTCTGGCTCTTGTCGGTGATGGCAGGGTAGATAACCTGCTTGCCGTTTTCCAGCTGCCACTGCTGAATGGACTCATATTCCTGAGGCGTCAGGGTCATATACACGAAACCGTTGGAAATGTAGCTGTCCACCCGGGAGGTATAAGTCACCTTTCCCTTTTCGTCGGTAGAGGTCGTCACCTCGCCCTTGACCACATCATAGCCGGTTTCCACACCAATGGCCTGGAGGGCCTGGAAATTGGCCTCGCCCAGGGTCTGCTCGGAAGCGCCGTCCCAGAAATACAGGCCCATGTTGGTAAAGAGGCTGGACTTGGGCAGCAGCTTGGTGTACTGCAGATAGGTGGTATCCGTCAGGCTCTTGGAGTAGTTGGTCTCACAGAAGATAGGCACCAGCATGGCGTAGAGCACCAGCAGCAAAATGATGATGGTTGCCACCACGGAGCTCTTGTTCTTGCAGAACCGGCCGAAGGCATCCGCCAGATAGCTGACTTCCTTGGTATCAAACTTCCGGTCGTGGAGCCGGTTCTCATCGCCGACAAAGCGGAACTTTTCGGCGGGAATCTTTGGAATTTCGTTTGTCTTTTTCATTTCTTAGACCCCATTCGAATTCTCGGATCGATGATGCCGTAGCTCAGGTCAACAACGATACCGGCGGCCAGTCCGATCAAAGTATAGAAAGCGGACAGAAGCAGGAAGAAGTTGTAGTCCAGGGTATTGATGGAGGACACGTACAGGTTACCAACACCGGGCACCACGAAAATGCTTTCAATGATCAGGGAACCGGAGAGCACCAGGATAACCTCACTGATGATATTGGGGAAGATGGGCACCATGGCGTTACGCAGGGCATGGCGCACCGTGGTCTGTCCTCTGGTCAGGCCCTTGGTCCGGGCCAGGAGCAGGAAGTCACTGGTGAGCACCTCCGTCAGCTCCGCACGGGTAAACCGGGCGTAACCGGCAATGGAGCCCAGGGACAAAGAGAGAACCGCAGGAATCATACTATGGAACATGCTCCAGGAGAAGTAGTCCGTACCGGCTTCCATAACCAGGGGGAAGAGCTTCAGCTTGAAGCACAGCACATACTGAATCAGGAAGGCGTAAACATAGCTGGGAACAGAAACCATCACCATGACGCCGGTGGAGATCAGGTGATCCTGCCACTTGTTCTTCTTCAGAGCGGCGTAAATGCCCAGCAGCAGGCCCATGGGCACAGCAAAAAGAGAAGCGTAAGCATTGACGATGATGGTGTTGGGCAGCTTGCTCAAAAACACCTGGAAGCAGTCCTGGCCGAAGTACAGCTTTTCACTCAGGCCCCAGTTGCCCCCAATGAGGGTGTTCTTCACGAAATTGCCGTACTGGACAATCAGAGGAATGGGATTGCCGTTGATATCCGTCAGGCCCTGACGGTAACGGCTCTGGAGGACAAGGGACATATCCTTGCCGAACTGCTGCACCGGTACATTGGGCAGCAGGCGAATCAGCACGAAGCAGGCTGAAATAATAATGAAATAAGTCAGTATCAGAAACAGAATTCGTTTCAGAACATATTTGAACATATACAAGACAAATCGTCCTCCCTTTTGTATAGATTCACGGCTTGCGCCGCTGCATGATATGGGAAGAATCCAGGTAATAGCCCTGGGCGGCCCGAACCCGGGTAGGCGGAACCGTTGGGTTCGGCCGAATTTGCCAAACCGTTTGTTGGCACGAAACACCAATAGAAAACAGACAAAATTCCCCATGAAAGCGATACACTCAGTCCACCTAAGCCGTGGCTGACGATTGCCTCATGTGGAAAGTAATCTGGTTTCTATTGGCGTTTCATGTGGAAGGGGCAGATTTCTTCTGCCCGGATACCCCACAGACAGGGGCCGCAGGGCCCCTGTCCGGGAATATCCATAAAGGTTTTGGAATTACCGATTAGGTGTAATCCAGCTCGCCGTTCTGAGAAGCGACATAAGCGTCCCACTCAGCATCGGTGTAGTTGTAGGTGTAGTACTTGACTCCGCCGAAGCCCATGCCGAAGATGTACTCCTCGGTGTAGAACTCGATCTGCTGACCCTTCAGCTGAGCAGTGGAGTTATCCATCACAGGGATGAAGTTGTAGTTCAGCAGGACAGCGCCTTCCATAGCGCCCAGCAGTCTCAGACGGGTCTCGGGATCGTTGTCAGCAGTGCCGCAGGAGTACTCGATGGTGGAGCCGTCCTCAGCCTTCAGAGTGACCTTGTCGCCCTTCATAACGTTGTTCCAATCGGCAACGGAAGCGGTGTAGGTCACGCCGTCGATCTCGAAGTCCATCTGGATGGCGGTGTAGTCGGTACCGGCATCGTACTGGTAGTCGGGGTTGACATAGGCATCAATCAGGCTGTAGGGATCCAGAGCGGAGCCGGTCCAGCCCACACCGAAGAGCAGGTCGACGGTGTTCTTCTGCAGAGCCTCAGCGAAGGCGTTGCCCAGGGTGTCATCGCGGCTGAAGGTCAGCTTGCCTTCCAGCTTGGTGCCCTTCACAGCCTCGGTGTAGTTGTTCACCAGGAACTCATAGCCGTTGTTGTAGAAGGCGGCGGTGTTGTTGGGAGTACCGATCTTAATCTCCACCACATCGTCCTCGTCCATCAGGCCCATCTCGATGGCCTTGTCGTAAGCCTCGTTGAACTTCTCCTGAGCCATAGCCAGGTTGTAGCCGGTGATGGACTCGACAGCCTCGTCCAGGTCAGCGTACAGCTTGCCCTCGCCGTAGTCCTCGGAGACGCCCCAGAACTCAGCCAGAACTTCCTTGGCCACGTCGGTGGTACGGTAAGCGGTGCCGGCCTCGGGATCGGAAATGATCATGTTGGAGAACAGACCGAAGGCGGCGCTGTTGGTGGGAGAGGTAGCCAGGCAGAATGCAGCACGGTCCAGAGCCAGGCTCATGGCCATACGGAATTCAGGCAGGGTGATGATGGTCTTGTTGATGTTGGCACCGGCATTGGCCTGCGCACTGGTCAGGTTCTCCAGGTCGGGGTTCATAACGATAGCGAAGGTGGAGTCGCCGGTGGCGTAGTAGCAGTAATCGGACAGGGAGTAGGTGTCCATATCCGTAGCATCCAGGCCGTAGGAATCCAGCTTGCCCTGGAGGAACAGCTCCAGACAGGTGGAAGCTTCGGGAACGTAGTCCACAACCATCTTGGTGGTCTGGTAGGTGCCATCGGTCAGGCCGTAGTAGTTCTCGTTCTTCTCCAGGACGTACTGCTTGTCGGCCTGGAAGGAGGTCAGCTTGTAGGGGCCGTAGGACATGGTGGTCTCCACGGAGGTGCCGTAGGTGTTGGTGTAAACGCCATCGGTCACAGTGGCCAGGGAGTCATACAGCTCGATGTTTACCAGCCAGGAGCTGGTCAGGGAGTAGTACAGATAGAAGCCGGACAGAGGCTTCTCCAGAATCAGAACCAGCTCGTTGTCGCTGGGAGCCAGCATACCAACTTCATCCCAGGAGCACTCGGGGTTGGTGTACTTGTAAACCAGGTAGCCGGGGATGTTCTCAGCGGTCTCGCCCCAAGCGGGGTTGCCGGTGATCAGGGTCTCCAGATAGCCCATGGTCTCGTCGGTCAGAGGCACGCAGCCGTTGTCGCCCTTCTTGGCCACCAGGGCATCCCAGTCGGTCAGGTCGAATACCGTATCGCCGTAAGCCTTGACGGTGTCGGTCAGGGTCTGGCCCTGCAGCCAGCTCATCTTCACATCCAGAGCGATGTAAACGGTCTCACCCTGGGGAGTGGTGTAAACGCCGTCCTCGCCCTTGGTCAGGTCGGCAACGGCGAAGACCTCTGCGTTGTCATTGTTGTCCTGCAGCTCCACAACCTTGCCGGAGTTCAGGTACTTCTTGGCATTCTTCACGATCATGTTGCCGGAGTACAGCATATCAGCACGGTAGTTCTGAGCAGCCGGATCCAGCAGACGCTTGGCAGACTCGATGAAGTCCTGAGCGGTGATGGGGGTGCCGTCCTCCCACTTCAGATCGTCCCGCAGGGTGATCTTGTGAGCGATAGCGGTATCGCCTTCCTTAATGCCGTACTGGCCGACATACTCGGCAGTTACATCCTCAGGGAAGTCGGTAGCCATACCAGGAATCACCTTGTAGCCGTCCTGGGTTTCATTGTAGTCGAAGGTGTAGAAACCGTCTACAATGTAGTCCAGGATTTCGCTATCGGTTTCTGTCTGATAGGTGTGCACATTCCAGTTGGTGGGGAACACAGACAGCGCGGTGTTGTAGGTGTAGGTAGCCTCGCCGGCAGGGGCGGTGGTACCGTCGGTGCTTGCTGTGGTGTCGTCAGAGCCCTGGTTGTTGGAGCAAGCAGCCATGCTCAGAACCATGACAGCAGCCAGCAGCAATGCAAGCAGCTTTTTCATTTTCTTTTCCTCCATTTTTCATAATATATACACAGCAGTTTATCTTTACGCTGTTGTATACCGGAATAGAACCGCACAAAGGAGAGTTGTCCGGGAAAATACCACTTTTTCATTCCCTTTGTCCGCCAGTTGTATACATTTTGGACTTTTCAACAATTTCCTCTGATATTTTCAGAATATACCACAATTTTGGCCTTATGTCAATACTTTATTCAAAATCTTGTTTCCGGCATATGTTCAAGTGTTCGCCGTATATGTATCTTTTCCGTGGAAGCCCGGATAAAATCCCCGCCAAAAATATGCGATAAATGGTTTTTTCGCCCTTTTTTTCCTTTTTCCGGAACCCGGTGCATGGATTTTTCCTCCGGCCGCTTTCTTTCGCAAGTCCCGGAGAGTTTCTTGCATTTTTCCTTTTTTCCATCTCGGTATAGCCTGTCCATTGCCAATTTCTTCAGGAAAAAATGAATTTATCCCGTTTGTAACTTGCATTTTTTCCTTCAGTCTGTTAAAATGGAGGAAGTTTCTGACAGGAGGTTCAAACCGATGCGTTATATAGAAGAAGTAATGAATAAGGTAAAGGCCCAGAACCCGGATCAGCCGGAGTTTCTCCAGGCGGTTCAGGAAGTACTGGAGACCCTGGCGCCTGTGGTGGAGCGGAATGAGGCGCTCTACCGGAAGCAGGCCTTGCTTGAGCGGATGACCATTCCCGAGCGGGCCATTGTGTTCCGGGTGCCCTGGGTGGACGATGCCGGCAATGTGCAGGTGAACACCGGCTACCGGGTGCAGTTCAACGGCGCCATCGGCCCCTACAAGGGCGGCCTGCGGTTCCACCCCTCTGTTAACCTCAGCATTATCAAGTTCCTGGGCTTTGAACAGGTATTCAAGAATTCCCTCACCGGCCTTCCCATGGGCGGCGGCAAGGGCGGCTCCGACTTTGACCCCAAGGGCAAGTCCGACCGGGAGATCATGGCCTTCTGCCAGAGCTTCATGTCCGAGCTTTACAAGCACATCGGCCCCGACACCGACGTGCCTGCCGGCGACATCGGCGTGGGCGGCCGGGAAATCGGCTTCCTCTTCGGCCAGTACCGGCGGCTGCGGAACGCCTACCACGCCGGCGTCCTCACCGGCAAGGGTCTGACCTACGGCGGCTCCCTGGCCCGTACCCAGGCCACCGGCTACGGCCTTCTGTACCTGACCCGGGAGGTGATGGAGCACAACGGCCACACCCTGAAGGGCAAGACCGTGGCAGTGTCCGGCTCCGGCAACGTGGCCATCTACGCCATCGAGAAGGCCTGGCAGCTGGGGGCAAAGCCCGTCACCTGCTCCGACTCCACCGGCTGGATTTACGATCCGGAGGGCATCGACGTGGCCCTGCTGAAGCAGGTGAAGGAAGTGGACCGGGCCCGGCTGACCCAGTACGCTGCCGCCCGTCCCAGCGCCCAGTACCACCAGGGCCGGGGTGTGTGGACGGTGAAGTGCGACGTGGCCCTGCCCTGCGCCACCCAGAACGAGCTGCACCTGGAGGATGCCCAGCTGCTGGTAGCCGGAGGCGTCACCGCCGTGTGCGAGGGTGCCAACATGCCCACCACTCTGGAAGCCACCCGGTACTTACAGGAGCACGGAGTGCTGTTCTGCCCCGGCAAGGCAGCCAACGCCGGCGGCGTAGCCGTATCCGGCCTGGAGATGTGCCAGAACTCCATGCGCTACAGCTGGTCCTTCGAGGAAGTGGACAGCAAGCTGGAGGGAATCATGGTGAACATCTACAAGAACATCGATGCCGCCGCCAAGGAATACGGCATGGAAGGCAACTATGTAGCCGGAGCCAATATCGCCGGCTTCCTGAAGGTCGCCGACGCCATGCTGGCCCAGGGCGTCATCTAAAGATAACCCCAAAACAGCAAATCCCCCTTTATGTAGGATAATAACTACATAAAGGGGGATATTTTAGTGAATAGTGAAAAGTGAATAACGAAAAAGTGGCGGCAGGCCGCCGATACCGGGCACCGGAGGGGCAGTAACGATTCGCAGAAGATTCCCATGCGAAATTGACACCGGGGGCACCCCGGCGTGCGAAATTGGCTGCGGGCACTGCCCGCAAGGCTCCCTTGCCAAAGGGAGCTGGCACGGCGCAGCCGTGACTGAGGGATTCTACAGCAGGCACTTCTTAAAAAGTACAAACCCATAAGGAAAGGTACGCACCCCATAGCTCCCTCCGGGAGGGAGCTGGCACGGCGTTAGCCGTGACTGAGGGAGCCAGCGGGCGGTGCAGCTGTGGTTTGCTGATGGATTGGTACTTGCTGACGGTTGTCGATACCCAACCATGCACCGCAGTACCGATACCGGGCGGGTCAGGGAAAGAACGATTCGTAGAAAGCCACCGTGCGAAATCGTCAGCGGCGACTCGCCGCCGATACCGGGCGGGTCAGGGAAGTAACGATACGCAGAAGGCTACCGTGCGCATTGTCAGCGGCCACTGGCCGCCGCCGTCCAGAGGCCGTCGGGGTAGAGGCCCTGGTCGGTGAGGCCCTTCAGGGCTGCAACCACCATGGGCTTGTCCTCGGCATAGGTGACGCCGTACCACCGGTCGCCGGTGGGCAGCACCTTTACCCGGACCGCCCCTTCCCGGAGAAGCTGGCCTACGGTCATGGGCAGATAAAATTCCGCCTTGGCAGGATTCTGGGACACCTCATCTCTGAGAAACTCCGGGAACCGCCGGGCAATCTCCTCCACAAAGCCCTGGGTAAAGCCCCACATATTCATGGAAACCGGAGTATCTCCCGGCACATCCTCCCAGGTCTTGCCCTCGTCCGCCGTAAAGTGGATGCCGCCGGGATACTTTTCAATCCGGGTCCGCTCCACAATGGAGGTGAGATTCCCCTCCCCGTCGGTCTGGCACACGCCCCGGGCCACGGAGCCGTTGTCCGTCACGGTGTTCCCCAGACGATAGCCAATCATGCAAAATTCATAAGGCTGGCTGTCCTTGCTCTCCACCAGGAAATCATACAGCCGCTGGAACGCCTCTGGGCCATAGTAGTCATCGGCGTTGATAACCCCAAAGGGGGCATCCCCGATCTCCGCCCGGGCGCAGAGCACCGCATGGCTGGTGCCCCAGGGCTTGGTACGCCCTTCCGGTACCGTAAAGCCCTCCGGAACCTTGTCAAGCTCCTGATAAGCATAACGGATTTCCATGGGGCAGCCTTCCAGCCGCTTCCCTACAGTCTCCATAAAGTCCTTTTTAATGGCTTCCTTGATGATAATTACCGCAGTCTGGAAGCCCGCTCTGTGGGCATCGTACAGGGAATAGTCCAAAATGGCCTCTCCCTGGGTCCCCACCGGGTCAATCTGCTTCAGTCCGCCGTAACGGCTGCCCATTCCGGCAGCCAGAACCACCAACACAGGCTTGTTCATTTGTAAGACCTCCCAGTCTTTTCTTTATTTATTATGCCCCAAAGGGCAGAATTTCTCCATACTATCCCAGCAAATCCGCAAGATCTACACAAATTTCCTGCTTTTTCAGCTTTTCCCAGGAAAATTCTTCCGCCAGCTCCCGGGGGCTGATGGCCTCCTGCCTGGGAAGCAGCCCTGCCTGCCAGGCAAGCCACCCCACCAGAGCCTCCGGCCTGTGGGTCAGCCGCAGCCGCCCCAGATCCAGATCCTTGTCCCGCTTGCTCAGCCGACGCCCATCCCGGGCGGTGAGCAGAGGCACATGGCCGTACTCCGGGTGGGCATAGCCCAGCAAATCCTGCAGGTACATCTGCCGGGGCGCAGAGCCCAGCAAATCCACGCCCCGCACCACCTGGGTCACCCCAAAATCCCCGTCGTCCACGGTGACTGCCAGCTGGTAGACAAAAACCCCGTCGGCCCGGCGCACCACAAAATCGCCGCAGCCGGAAGATAAGTTCTGAACATACTCTCCCTGGCACAAATCCGCCACCCGGTACTCCCGGTCCGGCACCAGAAGCCGCCAGGCAGGCTTCCGCTGAAAGGCCGCCCGCTCCCGGTCAGAAAGCCCCCGGCAGGTGCCGGGGTACACATAGGTGCCGTCACTCCGGTGGGGGGCATTGACGCTGTGAAGCTGGCTGCGGGTGCAGTAGCAGGGGTACAGAAGCCCCCGATCCTGCAATTTCCCGAAAGCCTGCTCATAGGCCGCGGTCCGCCGGCTCTGGGGCGGGGTCTCCTCATCCCAGGGAAGTCCCAGCCAGAGAAGATCCTGCCGCAGCACCTCCCCCAGCTCCGGGCTGGTGCGCTGGGTGTCCAGATCCTCCATCCGCAGAAGAAGGCTTCCACCCCAGGACTTGACGGACAGCCAGGCAATCAGGGCAGCGAATACGTTTCCCAGATGCATCCGGCCGGAGGGTGTGGGGGCGAACCGCCCCACCGGGGGCGTCACAGAATCCCCGACAGCCGCAGTACCCACCACAGCACCACCAGTACAATGCCCCCTGCCAGCAGGCAGTTGGCAATAATCAGGCCCCGGTTCCCCTTTTCCTTTCCCTGGGGGACTTCCTCCGGCTCCTCCGGTTCTGCCCGCTCTTCGCCGTAATCGTTGGCAAAATTCCGGTAGGTCACATTCTGGGGCGGGGCCGCCACGGTGTCTTCCATCAGGGCCTGCAGTTCCGGGTCGTTCAATATATCATCCACATTCGGGCCATGGGAAGTCTCCCGGGGGTCCTGCACAGGGGTGAAGACCTGGGTCGCCTGCTCCTGCAGAAGCTCCTGCTGAAGTCTGTCCAACTCCTCCTTGGTATCCTTAAACATGGCAATTACTCCTTTGCTCAGGTTTTGAGATGACATAATTATACCTGAGGAATCTCAGGCTGTAAAGGCTTTTTTCTCTTTTCTTTTGGGGTCTTGTGAAACAGGCAAAAATCGTGTATAATATAGGCTGCTTATTTTAAGAAGAAGGAGGACGTGCGCCTATGGCCATTGACCCGGAAGAATTGAAAAAGCGCAGGCTCCTGCGGGAAAAGCGCAGGCAGGCCCAGCGGCGAAGGCGGCGGCAGCTCCTTCTTCGCCTGGGACTGGCTGCCCTGGTACTGCTCCTGGTGGCAGGAGGCATTTACCTCTGGAGCCTTCCCCAGGAGGGACAGGAATCCCCCGCCCAACAGGAGACCCTCCAGGTCACCCAGCCCACAGAACCCACAACCCTTCCCCCCACCTCCGTGGTTCACGTGTCAGCAGCGGGCGACCTGAACATCACCAACGCCGTAGTTCAGTCCGGGGGCGAAGCCCGGGACTATACAAAGACCTTCCAGGATGTGGCCTGCCTGCTGGCGGATGCTGACCTTTCCGTGCTGAACTTTGAAGGCCTGCTGGTGGGAGAGCCCTACGGCTCCACCGGCTCCGCTCCCCAGGCGCTGGCGGAGGCCCTCCACAGCGCCGGGGTGGACCTGATTCAGATGGCCAACTCCTACTCCATCAGCCAGGGCACTCTGGGCCTTGGCACCACCCTGCAAAACATCCGGGCCGCCGGCATGGAGCCCCTGGGGGCCTATGCCAGCAACCAGGAATACCAGCAGGCCAAGGGCTATACCATCTGCGAAGTGGAGGGTGTACGCATCGCCTTTGTGGCCTTTACCAAGGGCATGAACTCCATGACCCTCCCCGCCGGCAGCGAAAACTGCGTGAACGTGCTCTATAAGGACTACGACAGCACCTACCAGAGCATCGACCGGGACAAAATCGCCGCCGTTATGACGGCGGTGCAGCAGGAGGAGCCGGACATCACCATCGCCATGCTCCACTGGGGCAGCGAGTACAACGACACCATCAGCGACTCCCAGGAGTCCATCAAAAAGCTGTTTCAGTCCTACGGGGTGGACGCCATCATCGGCACCCACTCCCACTACGTCCAGAAAATTGAGTACGACGAGACCGCCGGCACCCTGGTTGCCTACTCCCTGGGGGATTTCCTGGGCGACGGGGAGCGCTCCGGCTCTGAGTATTCCATTATTCTGGATATGGAAATCACCAAGGACAATGTAACGGGAGAGGCCAAAATCACCGGCTACTCCTACACCCCCATTTTCACCGTGAATCAGGCCGGCATCCCGCTGCAGGTGGTGCGGCTGCCCCAGACCATCGCCGCCTATGAAGCGGAGTATATCAACCGGGTGTCCAAGACCACCTACGAGGCCATGACCTACGCCCTGGAGCGGGTCCAGGCCCGGGTGCTGGGAGAATAAGAAAATCCGGCAGGAAGCTGTGAAGCCTCCTGCCGGGATTTTTTTACTTGATAGATACGTTTAGGGAAGCTCTGAATAAATTGGCAAGAGCTGGCAGCGTGAGATTTTTCGTCAGACAAAAGAATGGAAAACAGTGGAATACTGTATGTATTTCCTGTTTTTCATTCTGCGTGGATGGCGAAAAAGATCCGCTGTCCAGCCGCAGACGATTTATTCAGAGTTTCCTTAGCACCTGAAACGCTTTGTAATCGTCGCAGTTGGTCAGGAGCACCGCCACCATATCGGAGCAGCCTGCTGCCTGAATCTTCTTCCGGCTGAAGCGGATCAGGGGCTGTCCGGCTTTCACCTTGTCCCCTTCCTTCACCAGCATCCGGAAGCCTTCCCCCTTCATCTTCACGGTGTCCACACCAATGTGAATCAGCACTTCCATGTCAGCCGGGCCGGTAACGCCCACAGCGTGACCGGTCTCGGCGGTGGTGGAGATCACCCCGTCAAAGGGAGCAACCACCACATCCTCCTCCGGAACAATGCCTACGCCCCGGCCCAGAATGCCGCCGGCGAAGGTCTCATCGGGAATTTCCGTGTGGGGAACCACCTTGCCTGCCGCGGGAGCCAGAATTTCTCCTGCCTCACAGGTCATCACCGGTGCCTGGTTCTTCTTTTTTGCAGCGGCTTCCGGATCCTTCCACACCACCAGGGTGAGAACGAAGGCAACACCGCCGGAGATGGCCAGCAGGATGGTGTACAGCAGTGGCTTGTTGATAATCAGGTAGCCGGGGAAGCCGGTAACGCCGTAGCTGCTGCCGCCCAGGCCCACGATGGAGCCGAACATGGCGCCGATTCCGCCGCCGATCATGCCGCAGATAAAGGGCTTCATGAAGCGGAAGTTCACGCCGAAGATGGCAGGCTCCGTAATGCCCAGAGAAGCGGACAGCGCGGAGGGCACCGCCACGGTACGGGTCTTCATCTGATGGGTCTTAACCGCCACAGCCAGACAGGCGCCGCACTGGGCAAAGTTGGCAGCGGAGGCAATGGGCATCCAGATATTCAGCCCCTCAGCGCCGGAGAGCATGCCCACCTCAATCACATTGTACATATGATGCAGGCCGCAGACCACCGTCAGGGGGTAGATGGCACCCATCACCAGGGCGCCCACGCCATAGCCCACCGTCACCAGCCACTGGGCAAAGGACAGGATGTAGGTCTCGGCAGTGGAGAAGATGGGTCCGATGATGGTAAAGGTAATGAAGGTGGTAGCCAGCACCGTCGCCAGGGGGGTGACAAACAGGTCAATGATCTCCGGCACAATCTTGTGCAGCCGCTTCTCAATCCAGCACATGAGCCACACAGCGATAATCACAGGAATCACGTGGCCCTGGTAGCCCACCTGGGGCACCTGGAAGAACAGCAGCTGCCAGGTGGGAACGGATTCCATACCGGCAACGGACCAGGCATTGATCAGGCTGGAATTGATCATGGCCAGACCCACAACGCCGCCCAGGAACAGATTGCCGCCGAACACCCGGGCGGTGCTGATGGCCACCAGCACAGGCAGATAGGAAAAAGCGGTGGAAGAAACCATGTCCAGGAAACCGTACCAGTCAGACCCGGCGAAGGAGGGAATCACCTTGCCCAGAGCCTGCACCAGACCCATCATCAGGCCTGCGGCCACAATGGCGGGAAGAATGGGTACGAATACGTCGCCCAGAGTCTTGACCATTCTCTGGGGCAGGGGCTGCTTGGCAGCAGCGGCGGCCTTGACCTCCTCCTTGGTGGCGGCGGTCATGCCGGTGATGGCGAGAAACTCGTCATAAACCTTGTTGACGGTGCCGGTGCCGATGATCAGCTGGAGCTGACCGTTGGAGTTGAATACACCCTTGACTCCCTCCGTGTCCTCCAGTGCCGCCACGTCAACCTTGCTGTTGTCTGCGATTACCAGCCGGAGCCGGGTCGCACAGTGTGCTGCGCTGATGACATTTTCCCGGCCACCTAAGTGGCTGAAAATCTCTTCGGCGCATTTGCGATAGTCCAATGCCATGATGGAATGCTCCTTTTCCTCTTTTTTGAAATCGTTTTGAAAACGATTTCACCTCATAACCAAATTATAGTCCTTTCCTCCCGCTTTGTAAATCCCGCATTTTTAACAAATCGTGAACCCAAAAATTAGCCAGGATACACAATAAAAAAGGAGGGGACACTCCCCTCCTTTTTTACACAAGATCGAATTTTGCAAAAGCCTTTGCCAGGCCGTCCTCATCCACCGACGGGCAGACATAATCCGCCAGGGCCTTGAGCCGTTCGTTGCCGTTTGCCATGGCAACGCCCACACCCACCGTCTGCATCATCTCCAGGTCATTCATGCTGTCCCCGAAGCCGAAGGTATCCTGCAGGTCCACCCCCAGGTGCTGGCACAGCCGCCGGATGCCCCGGCCCTTGTCAAACTCCCGGTTGATCAGCTCTCCGTTGACGCAGAAAGGTCTGGAAACAATCTGGCAGCAGAAAAGGAAGTCCTTTTCCAGGGCCGCCCGGGCCTCGTCCAGCTGGGAATCCTCCAGGCACATGAAAACCACCTTGTAAATGGGCCGGCCGTCATAGTTTTCCATGGGCTGGATGCCCAGTCTGCCTGCCATGGCTGCCCGCCAGCGCTGAATCTCGCTGTTGTCCCCCTGGTTCCGGCTGAGGAAATCCCCCAGTTCCCGGTCTCCGTAGGTGGCGTCCTTTGCCTCAATGGTGCAGAACACCCCCTGGGCATGGAGGGTTTTCAGGGCCAGCTCCAGCTTCTGCCGGGGCATGGGGCAGTCATAAATCACCTGATCCCCATAGACCACATACCCACCGGCGCTGGCTACCACCCCGTCAAAACCGTATTGGAGCAGCGGGGACAGCATAGCCAGATTCCGGCCGGTACACAGCAGCACCTTGTGTCCCTTGGCCTGGGCAGCCCGGATGGCTTCCAGGGCGCTGTCCGGGGGCACATTGCTTCCCGGACTGGTGAGGGTGCCGTCAATGTCCAAAAAAATCCATTTTTCTTTCATAGAGACTCCCTTCGCATAACGGTGTATCCCAGTTTGATCTGCCGCAGAGGCTGCTCTGCCATCTTCCCTTCCATCATCTGAAGAAGAATGGAGGCCGCATCCTCCCCGCACCGCTCATGGTACAGCCGGGCGGTGGTGAGGGTGGGGGTGGTGAGCCGGTCGGGCCAGTCATCCCCCACGCCGCAGACGCTCACATCCTCCGGCAGCTTCTTTCCTGCTTCCTTCAGGGCCTTCATCACGCCGTGGGCCAGTTTGTCCGTGGCACACAGGATGCCGTCCGTATCCGGGTACATGGACAGAATCTGCTGGGCGCATTGATAGCCGCTTTCCACCTCGTAATGGGGGGCAAGGAGATAGGTGCCATCCAGCCCCGCCCGGCGGAGGACATCGAACGCCGCCCGCCGCCGGGCAAGGCCGGTGGCCGCGTCCTTCTCGTCCACGCCCACATATACAATCTTCTGCCGCCCTCGGGCAATCATCAGCTCCGTCAGGGCCTCCATGGCGCCGTAATCGTCGTGGTGCACGCAGCACAGCTCGGAAAAATTCTGTCCCGTAATCACCAGGGGCACCCGGCAGGCCTTGAAGGCGTCCTTTTTCATGGGGGTCATGGTGGTGCCCATGAGGACGATTCCCGACACCTGATTGTCCTGCATGAGATTCAGGCACTGCAGCTCCTTCTCATCCTCCCCGCCGGTGGTGGCAAGCAAGATGGAGTATCCGTTGGCCGCCATCACCTCGTTCACCCCTGCCACCACATGGCCTACGGAGCTGGAGCTGATTTTCGGCACAATCACCCCCACCTGCTTCAAAGCGCCGGTGCGGAGGGTCTGGGCCGCCTGATTGGGCCGGTAGCCGGTCTGGGCAATGGCATCCCCAATCCGCTGGGATTTTTCCTCGCTGAGGGAACCGCCGTTGAGATACCGGCTCACCGCCGAGGGGGAAACCTCTGCCAGCCGGGCAATGTCTTTGAGTGTAACCATAGCTTACTCCTTTTCCTGGGGGTAGCGGAGAATCAGCCACCGGAATTCATAGGGCTTCATGGCAACTGCCTTTGCATCCAGCTTCTCCCCGGTGAGAAGGTCCTCATAGACCTCCCCCTCCTCCAGCCAGGCAGTCTCATTGCCTCTGCCGAAGTTGAACAGCGCCAGGAGCTTCTCCCCCTGATAATACCGGCCGATGGCCAGAATGTGGGTGTTTTTGGGCTCCAGGGTCCACACATCCGCATCGGCGTGGAAGGCCTTTTCTCCCTTGCGGATGGCCTCCAGCTTCAGAAGGGCCTGGTAAAGGGGATTGGTGCTGCGCTTTTCGGCGGCAGCCCAGTCAAAGTTCCCTCTGTGAAGGAACCGGCTGTCCTCCCGCTTGATGGGGTCACAGTGGTAGCTGTAGTCGTTCAGCTGCCCCAGCTCGTCGCCGCTGTAAAGAATGGGCAGGCCGCTCTGGGTAAAGAGGAAGGCGTGGAGCATGATGTCCAGATTCAGGCTCTGCTCCGACCCGGTTTCCATGCCGCAAAGGGAGGCGGTGGTGCCGCAGTGCCGGGCATCTCCCAGCCGGGGATCGTCGTTGTAAAGCTCTCCCCGGGCCTCGCTGCCAAAGCACTTGCCCTGGAAGTAGTCGCTGAGGAACCGCTTGTGGGCCACTTCCTCCACGCCGAACTGGCGCAGATATGCATAGTCCAGTCCCCAGCCAATGTCGTCATGGCACCGCAGGTAGTTGAGGAAGGTGTACTGCCGGGGCAGGGCGAACACCGTGTCCATCTGATGCCGCAGCAGCCGGGTATCCTGGGTGGCCACCGTGTGCCAGGTGGTGCACATGGTGGTAACGTTGTAAAGCATATGACACTCCGGGCTTTCGGGGGTGCCGAAGTAGGGCACCACCTTGCTGGGCTCCATCACCACCTCACCCAGAAGCAGGGTGCCGGGGCAGACAATGGCAGCCGCCAGATTCATAATCCGCACCAGGGTGTGAACCTGAGGCAGGTTCCGGCAGGTGGTCCACAGCTCCTTCCAGATATAGGGCACCGCATCCAGACGGATCACGTCAATGCCCTGGTTGCACAAAAAGAGCATATTCTCCGTCATGTCGTTAAGCACCGTGGGGTTGGCGTAGTTCAAATCCCACTGGAAGGGGTAGAAGCTGGTCATAACCACCTTCCCCACCTCCGGGCACCAGGAAAAGCTGCCGGGAGCGGTGGTGGGGAACACCTGGGGCACCGTCTGCTCGTAGAGATTGGGAATGTCCCAGTTGTCATAGAAGAAATACCGCTGCTGGAAGGCCTCTTCCCCGGCCTTGGCCCGCTTGGCCCAGATATGTTCGTCGCTGGTGTGGTTCATGACGAAATCGATGCACACCACCATGTCCCGCTTGTGGCACTCCTCTGCCAGGTCCGCCAGATCCTCCATGGTGCCCAGCTCCGGCTGAACCTTCCGGAAATCGGAGACCGCATAGCCGCCGTCGCTTTTCTCCTTAGGGCTCTCCAGCAGGGGCATCAGGTGCAGATAATTGGCCCCCGTCTCCTGGATATAGTCCAGATGCTTCTCCACACCCTTGAGATTCCCCCCGAAGCACTGGGTATAAATCTGCATCCCCAGCATCTTCTGATCCTTGTACCAGCCGGGATTCTCCTCCCGCCGGGCATCCAGCTGCCGGAGGCTCTCCTTCCGCTGGGCATACTGCTTCTTCAGCATGGAGCAAAAGTAAGCATAGGCCTGCTGGTCGTGATACAGTCCCAGATACAGGGAGCGCAGTTCCCTCTCCAGTTTGGCAAAACGCCGGTTAAAATCTGCCATTTTTACCCTACCTCCTTCAGCTTATCCATAACCTCCTGCAATGTGGGCATGGCAGGAATGGCTCCGGGACGGCTGGTGGTGATGGAAGCGGCACAGTTGGCCAGCTTCAGAATCTCCCGCAGTTCTTCCTCCTCCAGCTCCACCAGGGACTTCTCTGTCAGAGAGCTCAGCACCGCCCCAAAGAAGGTGTCCCCGGCGCCGTTGGTGTCCGCGACCTTGGTGGCAAAGCCGGATACCCGCCCGGTTTTCCCCCGGAAACGGTACAAAACCCCATCTGCCCCCAGGGTCACCAGCACCAGGGAAATGCCCTGAGCTTCCAGGGCCTCTGCCGCTTCCTCCGGGTCAGAGAAACCGGAAAGAAGGGCCGTCTCCTCGTCGCTGATTTTCACCACATCTACCAGGGGGAGCGGCCGGCGCATAGCCTCCACCGCAGTTTCCTCATCCTGCCACAGGTTTGCCCGATAGTTGGGGTCGTAGGTGATGAGCGCTCCACGGACCTTTGCATACCGGACAGCCGCCATGGTGGCAGCCCGGCTGGGGTCTGCCGTCAGGCTGACAGAGCCAAAGTGGAGAATTTTTGCGGAATCCAGCAGGCCCTTATCCAGCATGGTCTCCTCCAGACAGATGTCTGCACCGGGCTTCCGGTAAAACTGAAAGCTCCGCTCCCCGGTGCTGTCCACGCTCACCACCGCCAGAGTGGTGGGCGCCTGGTCAGTCTCCACCAGACCGGCGGTGTCCACACCCTGAGAAACCAGGGTGCTGCGGAGGAAAGCCCCAAAGGCGTCCCGGCCCACGCAGCCGATAAATCCCGCATCCGCCCCCAGCTTTGCCGCTGCCACCGCAGCGTTGGCAGGAGCCCCACCGGGATTGGCCACAAACTGGGGAATCCCCAGCTCCGTAACCCCCACCTGTGTCAAATCAATAAGAATTTCTCCGATACTTACCAGCTTTGCCATAACCCTTCCTCCCGAAGTGAAAGCATTTTGAAATCGATTTCATTATAGAAAGATTTTTCCCATTTGTCAACCCATCTCCCAGGGTTTTCCTCCACTTCCTGAAAATTCCCAGCAAGTCAAAGGCCGGAGGGATGCTCCGGCCTTTTTCCTATCTGTCTGAAAATTTTCTGGTTTTATCCCATTTTCCGGGCCTGCAGATAAGCTGCAAACTTCTCTTGCGCCTCTTTTTCCGCCGCATTTACACCGTCACTGGCAACAATTACCTGCTCAATCAAAGTGCCAAACCCATTCAGGGCCTCCACAGAAACATGTTCCAGATACTTCACCAGATGGGCAAATGTCAACGGCTTGATCTGCCGGAGCCGTGTCACTTCCCCGGTGATTCTCCCACCCATAACCGGGTTGACAACTTCCTCAATAACCGCCGTTTCCTCTTCCGATACACAGTTATCGCATCCTGCAAAATAATACAGGATTGCCGCTGCTGCAAGGCTGTTGGATTCCTGCTCATTGAACGGCCATTTTTCCTCCTTTTTCCCTTCAAACCCCAGTTCTGCCATCAGGGTATTGGCCGCCCGGATATTTTCTTCCACATCCGCCTTGTTCACCCGGTTGAGCGTTTCTTCCGTTTCGGTTTTCAGCACAATCTTGACCTGACACATTTTATACAGCAGCTGAACCAGTAAAACGGTGTTCTGGGTGACCAATCGCTCCCGGGGCGTAAAATCCTGCCAATCTGTCTTTTGGATTAAGTTCACAATCCCGTCCAAAGCACTCAGATGTCTTCTGTAAATTTCATTGACCCTTTCCATGGTAGCGTAATATTCTGTGGCTGCCGTGTCCAGCTCCTCCAGATAAGCACAAATTCGGTTAATCTCTTTTTCTGCTGCAAGCATCTCCTCGTATGCTTTGTCCGCTTTCTGAGACAGTTTCACGCCTGCAATGCTGAATATCACGCCGCCCACAAGCAGACCCACTCCCAGGGTGGTAACTCCCAGCATGGTCGTCCCCAAGGCCACGCCACCGCCTCCGGCAGCCAGGGCTCCCCCGCCCAGGGCAGCCAATGTGGCGTTGGTGGCCGCTGCCCCGGACAAAGAAGCGATTGCTGTTCCGGTGGAGGCAGTGCCCAATGCGGTGACGGCAGCGGTTGTTGCACCTGCCGCCGCAAAGCCCCCCGCAGTTCCCAGAGCCGCTCCTCCCAGGCCGCCCAGCAAAACACCTGCTCCCACAGAAACTCTGGAAAGCTCCTCTTTATCGTAGCGGGGCAGGGTCACAGAATCACAGGCAAATTCCCGGAAACTGGGGCGATTCTGGATTTGTTCCAGGATGTCCGAAAACTTCTCAAAACTTGCCAGAATGTCCATCTCCAGGTTGCCCAGCTTATCCATGCTCCCTGCGGTTGTTTCGTTGCAGGATTCAAATCGCTGAATGTTTTCATTGTGGCGCTCTTCGGCCGCTTTCATCGTATCATTTGCGCCCTTCATCTTTACGGCACCGTGAACGCCGGTTCCGATGCCCCCTGCCGCCGCCATGGACGCGGCAATCGCCAGAAATAAGGGTAAAGGCATTACCATTCCTTCTTTCTTTTCAGGAATTGACAGCTCTCATAGTTGCGCTGATCGTATTCCTCTTTTGTCATCACGCCGGAAAACCACGCTTCATAGGCCTCATCCCCCCGGCATTTGAAAGGTCTTGTTTCATAAATGCTGCATAGGTTACCCTGCAAACCCTATCCCCTCCGTCCAGGTCTGCATAAATTTCAGACAGGGGCAGATTCCGGCACCATTCCCCCCATTTTCCCACTGGAACATCACCGAAACATCAGAGTATTGTTTTTATCCGACATAAAATCGTCGAAATCCCCCTCCCAGGGACGGTTGATTCCAAGGGATTCAAAGGTTTTCAGGATAACGGTATTCATATCCTTCTCGTTAAGGTCAGCAAGAGAATGGGGAAGGCTTTGGAAGGCTGCGGTTTCTTCCCGGAACCGCTCCCTATCGATTTTTTCCAGCTCCTCGAAATATTCCTGCGCTGCCAGCTTTACACGCTGCAGCGCAGCGATGCTATCCTCCGCCCCTCCGCTGATGCCCACTTTCCGCAGGACTTCCTGCAGCACAAGCCACACCAGGCGACACCATGCCACCAAATTCAGCCGGGTAAAAAACGCCAGCCAGTTTCCCCCGGAGCGGATACCTGCATCCGCAATATCCATCACGCACAGTGTACCTTGACCGATGAGAAGCATCATACGAAGACTGTCATGCCTGGCGGTGGGAATACATTCTTTCAGAGGCAGATTCATCTGAAACTTCCGCCGGATTGCCCAAATCAAACGGATAGAAAGCTCTGTAACGGCAACAGGAATCCCCAAGGCCACGCCAAACCGGAAATCGTATCCACTGGTAAAAAGCTGCATGGCAATCTCTGACAGATCTTTCTGCTCACTGCCAAAGCTGCCGAATTTGCACAAGCCAAACAGCTCATAAAAGGGCATTACGATACCGGTCCCCCTGCCGTGCGCCCCAGAGCTGCCAGCCACATCGGACAAAAGGTGACCAATCCAGTTGGCAATGCCGCACATAATTTTCATCAGGAAGTTACCGCCCTGTAATTCGAAGGTATCTGACCGAATGGTTATCAGTCCGCCGTCGGCAATAAAGGAGCTTGTAGATGTAAATTGATTCAATACAGAAAAGAACAAGCCCACAATGTCCGGAGAATGGGCCAGGGACATCATGTGGTGGGTCTTAGGGGCTATATTGAACATATCCTTCACATCGGAGGTTTTCCTTTGATCATAGTTGACTCTGAATTTTCTCTCCAGAAATCCGATTGCGCCATTTACATTGCCTTCGCCCCCAGCCTTGGGCTTCCAGCCCATTTTCTTTGCAAAGGCGGCCACAACTTTGTCTGTTTGTTCGTCCGTCCACTTTCCCAGCACACTGTCACCGGGTGCGCCCACCAGGAAAATGTCCACCACACCTCCAATCACGCCGCAGCCAACAGCAGTCAGATAGTCATATTTGTCGCACTTGTCATTAAAGAAAAGATCCCGGTTTTCCTTGCTGTTAACCAACATGGGGTATTTATCCGCCCCCGCAGCCATAGGCATTCCCCTTTTCCCAGATAGGTAAGATATCTATTCCCTATGATAGCAAAAATTCCCATCGGAATCAATACCTGACAGGTCCCAAAAATAAAAAAGACCAGTCCATAATGGACTGGTCTTGGATGGTCTGTCAGACGGAGGTATTTCCAATCTCATTTCCTTCATCCTGGGAAATCCCGGCGGCATCCGGGCTTTCCCCGTCCTGACTGCCCAGGCTACCGGCAATCCGGTGGGAGTTTTCAATCAGCTGTGCAAAGCCATACAGGCATAGGGATGCGACCCAGGCAATGAGGGAGCCAAAAAAGATATACACCAGCCCCAGAATGACTGCACCGCCGTCCAATAAGGCAAATCCGCAAAGCACGGAAACCCCAACTCCGCCCCAACAAACCACCGGTGCTAAAGACTTGATTTTCTCCGAAACGTTTTCAAACATAAAAGCCCCTCCTGTCAAGATATTGGTTATCCTGATAAAATTATAACCGGCGGGCTGGGGCAATGCAAGATATTTATAGGGATGATCCATCCAAAACCATAGCTTTTTCAGGCTGTCATCCTATGGGCAAGTCATCCCCCAAAAGCCTCTGATAGCAAAAAAAGACCAGCCCAAAAAGGACTGGTCTTCTGGCTCCCCCTGTTGGACTCGAACCAACGACCTGCGGATTAACAGTCCGTCGCTCTACCGACTGAGCTAAGGGGGATTATTTGTGTTGGCATTACCTATCTTCCCGGGCAGTCGCCCGCCAAGTATTGTCGGCG
>OVXI01000056.1_pt1 | contig 30884 bp, 29 predicted proteins | sample 1732031 | NCBI WGS metagenome assembly OVXI01 (sample SAMEA4545821, study PRJEB24839) | metagenome | biome: chicken; feature: ceca content | place: Italy | collected 2013-05 | reverse complement strand
CTTGTATTGTAAGGTTTTTGGTCTCTATGTTCAACCTATTATTATAACTTTGGGGCCAGGCTCATTCCCCTGACCCCAACATTTATTATAGAACCAAAATACCAATACTTATCTTTCCTCCTACTCCTGGGCGGACAGCCGGGGAATGATTTGTAATGAAGATACGGTGTTTTCCGAAAATACCACCCTGTCCGTGGCGCTGTACGGCGACGGGGAAAGCTACAGCCTGAAATTTGTCTGCGGCGGCGGAACCTGCGGCGGAGACCACAGCATTCCCTATGTGCTCGGCGGCTACCCCTCTGCCACGCTTTCTTTGGGGCAGAGTGTTTCTGCACCCTACATTCCGTCTAAGGCGGATGTTGATGCCAATTACTCCAGCCAGTGGTGTTCCCACGGAAAAGACCATGGAGAGAGCTTCGTCAAATGGCAGGTGAAGAACACAACCACCGGAGAAATGGTGGACTTCACGGCCGGTACGCCGATTACTGCTGATTATGTGGAAAACGATGACCACAGCATCAAGGTCTATGCCGTATGGGGCGGCGAAGCGGTAACTGCTACCTTTATGAATGGAGATACAGTGGTGCAGACGGCAGAGATTCCTGGGGGCACCGCTTTGGGTGAGTTGCCGTCTGTGACAGCACCGGAGGGACAGCGTTTCCGGGGGTGGCAATACACGGACGAAAATGGGGAAACCCATTTTGCTACACCCCAGACCGTTATCACTCAGGACACGATATTTACCGCCGTATTTGTTACCATTGAAGAGGTGACCGTTCAGGTTCAGGATATCCGTTTTGACGGCAAGACGGCACAAACGCTGGAACTTACCGGAGAAAAAGGACAGACTCTGGAGGCGCTTTTCCGGAACACAGCCCTTGCGGACGGCACGGCTCTGGACCGGTGCCTATGGTACACCGTTGCAGAGGATGGGACAAAGACAAAGGTACAGAAGGATACAGTTGTGGAAGGAGATATGCAGTTGTATACCTACTCCTATCAACTGGTTTTGCAGCTGAGCCCCGCAGAAGCAGCATCCCTCCGTTCTGTGGTGGTGGAGGAGAATGAGGACGGCAGCCTGACTTTGACCGTCACAGTTAGAGAGGGACAGCCGCTGACGGCTTCCGACTTTGTAGTAGATGGTGTGGACTATACCGCCTATGCCTGGGAAACAGCTGGCGGCCAGCCGGTGAATATCCAAAATCTGATTGCGGACGGAATCACGGAAAATATCACCCTCATGGGAACCCGGCAGGCAACTGCCCAAATGTCCATTAACTTCTATGTGGCGGTGGACGGCAGGTGGATTTTGCTGACCCATCAGGAGATGGAGGTGTATCAGCCCCATGAGGGCAGATACTACATCACCGCCGGCCAGCTGGAGAGCGTTTACGGGGAATACGGTTTCCGGGCGGAGTGGCTGAAAACCGGAACCCAGTATTTCCCCCACACCACACGGGATGACGAAACCATCTGGGGGGATAGCGCTGCCGTAATCGAGGACGGCGTCGCCTACAGCCCCATCTTGCGGGCCGAAAATGTGTACCAATGCGATGTGTACTATCTGCCCAATCAGAGCTGCACCAACTCCGGTGGTAAGAATAGCTATCTGTCCAGTGACAGCTTCTATTCCGTTGTGGTTCTGGACCCGGAGGGAATTGTCTATCAGTCCGATGAGCTGCCTCCGGTTGCCTACCATGTCAAAGACTCCATGGCCACGGTGACCCTGAATGCTCCGGAGGATGTACATTGGCAGTGCATCGGAGATAACGGTACACAGATTGAAAGTTATACGGATAACGAAGACGGTACGGTTACCTTTACCATTTCTCGTATTTCCCAGCCCTACACCCTCACACCCTCCCAGTCGGGTACGGTTAAGAAGGTCGTGTACCACATCAATATCACAGAGCCGCCTAAGGACGAAGAGTACGGCAGACCCACCATTCAGGGCGGAGAGACCTTCCAGGTGCTGGAGACGGGCAATATTCACAGGGCCCTTGCCCCCAGCATGACGGTGTATTTCTACGAATCTGACACGAAGTACCTGGGGCAGGCCACCTTCCAGGGATGGCTCATCAATGATACCCAGAAGCTTATCCAACCGGGAGAAGAGCTGAACCTTGAACAATATGGGCCTACCATTCGCTTGACCGCCAAATGGGAGTTTTCCATCGGCGGAACCGATCCCGATGAGGGCGCAGTGAACAAGTCCTCCATGGTCAATTTCTTTGTGGCCCTGAAGGCTGCCCCGGAGGGCAGTGTCAGCTGGGCCGGCAATATTCAAGCAAGTGCTTTTACAGATTCTGTCTTTACTGCGGACTGTGGTGTGACCGGAAAGGAAGCTGTGGACTATCATCTGTATAGTGGTGATCCGGTACAGGTTGGTGGGATTAAACAGTATTTTGTTTTGGGAGACACCGGCGGAAATAACCTGAATGCGTTACACAATCAGGTGGTCACCAACCTTACAAATGGCTACCAAAAAGAGGGAAATAACCACCAAAACTATACATTCCAGCTGGATTTCCCCACAGACGAGCAGGTGCTCCGGCAGGTCCGTAGTATGGTGGCCGATGGAACGGTTATCACCCTGAACGGCAAGACCGTTAAGGTAGAGGATTTGAATGCGGATAATTTTACCGTCAAATGGCATGTGTTCAAGTTTGACGAGACCGACGGCTGGCATGTGGACGGTGTCCTGGTGGCTAAGGTGGGTACCATGCGCATTACCAAGACCTTTGCCGGTGACGCCGAGGCAATCGAGGCGGTGAAGAATGGCTTCCAAATCCGGGTGGAGGCGGTGGAAAACGAATTTGTCGCGCCCCATCCCGGTGCAACCCTGACCCTGGAGGATGCCTCCTTCAATCCGGACACCAATACCTATACCTGGGAAATCGAGGTAGACCAGTATCGGGATTATGAGATTACAGAGGAAAACTACATACCTGAAGATGCGTATGTCGAAACCTCGGCAAGGTATATGGTAAACGGTTCCAAGTATATGGAGCAGAATACCGGCGGTTGGGTGGCCTTTGCGGGAACCGCCGTCACGGTTACAGGACAGACCCGAGGACAGAACCGGGTTCAGACGGTCTCCTTCCTGAATTCCTACACCAAGCCCGGTGTGATTACCCTGAAAAAGGTGGACGCCTTTACAGGTACCCTGATGGCAAATGTTTCCTTCACCGTTGAAAAGGACGGCGCCCCCCTTGCGCTCTATCGCCTGGAAGACGGCAGCTATACTGTCGAGGACAATAAGGGCGGAAGACCGGTATCTCAGATAACCACAGATGCCAATGGTCAGGTGTTCCTGTTTCTGGGAACGGGAACCTTTACATTCCGGGAGATTGTCCCCAACGGATATGACGATCCCGGAGCGATTACCGTTGTGGTGGACGAAGACGGTACCATTACCCAGGCGTCTGCCGCAAACGACGGCGGAAATCGGAAATTTGTAACCACCAATGGCGCTACAGAGTTTCAGGTGAACAATTACTCCAAAACCGTACCGGTGACCATTCATAAAAACTGGGCCGATGGGGAGAATCGGGAAGTGGTGCTCCAGCTGTACTGCAACGGTCAGAGCATGGGCGTCCAGAATTTCAGCAAAACACTCAATGGTGGTGCAGACAATTGGACCCATACCTTTACCCTGACAGTTCCCCTTTATATTGATGGTCAGCCTGCCCAGTACAGTCTCCTGGAAACCCGTATCGGCGATTGGCTCTATTCCGAGGAGTATAGCGGTGACGGATACCGCTACTATGATGTATCCTACAATCCTGCAGTCTATCGGGACGGAGCGGGGCATTCCACGGATGATATAGCCAATGCCCAGGAGATTTATCTGGAGGTCAGCAACCGGCGTACCACCGGTCAGCTTATCATCCGAAAGACAGATGAGAACAATCGTCCCTTGGGCGGTGCAGAGTTTTACCTGTACCGGGGCTCTGTGAACAACCCAGGTTATGTGACCGTGACAAAAGATGCCGATGGCCACAATGTGCTGGAGGGACTGGAACTGGTAAAGCGAGTGACCTCTGCCGCCAGCGGCGATACTGCATTTGGCAACATTCCCACAGGTAACTATTATCTCATTGAGCATGCAGCACCCCAGTTCTATCAGGGGACGGATGCGGTATATCTGGTGGAAATCAGCGGTACAGAGTCCGTTATGAAGCGGTGGCAGGATGACCAGTGGGTGGCTGTGGGCAACACCACAATTGTCAACACCCGCCAGGTGATTCCGGTTACCATTGATAAAACGGTAGGCGGAAACATGGGAGACCATACCAAGACCTTCGACTTTACGGTTGATTCCGACTTGCCCATGGAGGCTGGCACAGGGTATACGCTGTCGGCTGACAAACTGACCGCAACCTTCCGCCTGACACACGGACAGAATATTACCCTCAATGTGAGAAGGGGCGCAACGCTGACAATCACAGAGGACAATGCCCAGGGCTATCTCATGACCCTTACCCTGGATGATAACCCGGTTGAGGGAAATTCCGTTACAATTCCCGGGGATGCTGTCCATACCTTTGTCCATGTACGCAATACCAAGAATCTGGAGGTGGATACGGGAGTAATCCTGGATTCCCTGCCCTATGTTCTGCTTTTGTCCACGGCCGGCTGTGGAAGCCTGCTCCTTGCAGGAGGCCGGAAACGCCGGAAAAAGCAATAGGGGGTGGGACTGTGACGAAAGAGGAACAGGTTCTCCAGGAGGAGAGCAGTGAAAAGCCACAGGCCCCCCCCACGCCTGCGGGAAACTTCGCTCTTGATGCCATCGGAACCTGGCTGCGGAAGGTGCACTTTCGCCATCAGGTTTTCGGTGGTGTCAACGAGGTAGATGTCTGGCAAAAAATTGAAGAGCTGAACAACCTGTATGAGGCTGCGCTGATGGCAGAACGTGCCCGATACGACACCCTCCTGCGGCTGCTCTCTGAGAAAGCAGGTGAGGAGGAATAGGGAAACAAAATGCATCACCCGGTGCCATCATCCGCCGCCGGAGAAACCGGCTTCTGGACAGGAAAGATGCCATTTCCTTGGCTGTAAGAGTCCTGCTCCTGCTTCTGGTGGGCTGGCTGTTGGCCACCCAGGTCTTTCTCTTTACTCAGGTGAAGGGCAACAGTATGTTCCCCGCCCTGAAGGACGGAGACCTGGCCATCGGCTTCCGCCTGCAGCAGGTATACCAGAAGGGGGATGTGGTGATCTTTGAGCTGGACGGCCAGCTTCGGACAGGTCGGGTGGCGGCGAGAGCCGGAGATTTTGTGACCATCCAGGAGGATGGCACCCTCCTGGTAAACGGCACCATCCAGACCGGGGAAATACTCTACCCCACCTACCCCAAGGAAACCCTGACTTACCCCTATCAGGTGCCGGAGGACTCCCTGTTTATCCTGGGAGATTACCGCACCCAATCGGAGGACAGCCGGGACTTTGGCGCCGTCCCCCTGGAGAATGTGAAGGCAAAAGTCATCACCATTCTCCGCCGCAGAGGCCTGTAGACAAACGGAAGCCGGGACTTCCGTGATTCATGGAAACACAAGAATTGGAGGAATTACGATGAAAAAATTATTATCATTGGCCCTGGCACTGATTATGGTGCTGACTTTGAGCGTTGCCGTTCTTGCGGCAGAGAACCAAGACGCAACCTTTTCCTTGACCTACAAGCTGGTAAATGACGGCACCAGTAACCCTGCGGAAACATTTACCTTTACCTTCACCAACGGTCAGGTAACGGAAGCGTCTGCCGGTGCGGCGGCTCCGGCGATTCCCAATGCTACTGTGACCTTTGACGCCGGTACGGCAACGGTTGCTGGCCTTAAAAAGCAAGTAAGTGTTGCCCTGAGTGAAGTTGAATGGCCTTCTGTGGGAATCTACACTTATGATGTAAAGCAAGTAGCCGGTAGTACTGCAGGCGTGACCTATTCCGATGTGACCGCAAAGCTGAAAGTAACCGTAGCCTGGGATGAGGCCAGCAGCACATACTATACCGCTTTCGTAACTTTAAGCCTGGCGGATGATGGCAATGATGGACAGACCGATGTCAAAACAGCGAATTTTGAGAACACCTACTCCGCCGGTTCTCTGTCCGTTACCAAGAATGTTACCGGCAACCTGGGTGACCGGGAGAAGTACTTCGCAATCACCGTTACCCTGACCGGCGAGGCTGGAAAGACCTATGCTGACAGCTACCCCGTGACCGGCGGTTCCAAGCTGGTAGACGGCGCCGCCGACGCAGCGGCAGCCACCATCTCCGTGGGAACCCCTGCAACCTTCTATCTGAAACATGGTGAAACCCTGACCATTGCCAATCTGCCTTACGGTGTAACCTATACGGTAACCGAAGCCGATTATACCTCTGAGGGTTATGACGAAGAGGATATTGTTTACAGCGACGATGCCAATAAGAAGATTGATAGCGCGACCGACACCGTTACCATCACCAACAACAAGGGAACCACTGTGGACACCGGTGTGGTGCTGGACAGCCTGCCTTATATTCTCCTGATTGCCGTGGCTGTGGTGGGTGTTGTGGCTTTCACCGCCAAGAAGCGCACCACCGACAGATGATTGACCCTGCCGGGGAATCCTCCCCGGCAGACCCCAATCCAGTATAATGAGGTGTAACTTATGAAAAAACTGTTTGCCCTGCTGCTCACCCTGGCGTTGGTGCTGAGCTTCGGCGTTACCGCTTTGGCGGCCGAGCCCACCACGATGACCAGCGCACCTACCACCTATGAGGCTCTGATTAAGACCTACGATTTGGTGGGCACCGATGACACGACTCTGTATCCTGCCGAAACCCTTACCTTCACTTCCACCCCCGCAGTGGGTAATCCTGACACCACCAACCTGACGGTAAATAACTTGGTGGTTACCGGCAACAAAGACCAGAAGCTGGTTATCAATGTGCCTGCCTACTCTAAGGTTGGTGTGTACCATTACACCATTACCGAAAATGCCGGCAACACCCAGGGTGTCACCTACACCAACGGTGCTGTGGAGCTGTCCGTTTTGGTGGAATATGACTATAACGACACCGATGGCGACGGCTACGGCCTGAAAGCCACCATCGGCGTGACCAATTCGGCAGGTGAAGGGGAGGAAGCGGTAAAGCATAATACCTTCACCAACACCTACTCCCTGGGTTCCCTCACCGTTTCCAAGGAGGTCGCCGGTAATCTGGCCAGCCAAACCCAGGAGTTCGACATCGATGTGACCTTTACCTCTGACAAGCCGGTTCTGAGCACCATCACCTGCGGCGACGGTCAGACCATTACCTCCGCAAACTGGACCCTGGCAGATAGTGTGTATACTGCCAAAGTAACTGTGAAGCTGGCTCATGGTGACAATGTGACCTTCTCCAACATCCCTGCCGGCGTTACCTACACCGTTGTCGAGCAGGCCAAGCACGAAGCTGCAGATCCCAACGGCAGCAACCCGGAAACCGGCTATACCGTAACCTACGCAGATGAAAAGAGTGCAGGCACCATTACTGCTGATACTGTGGACACAGTGAAGGTCGTCAACACCAAGGGTACCACCGTCAATACCGGCGTGGTGCTGGACAGCCTGCCCTACATTCTCCTGATTGCTGTGGCTGTGGTTGGCGTGGTGCTCTTCACTGCCAGAAAACGGAGAAACCGGGAAGCCTGATGAAAGATTGACACCGGAGGGGGTCAAAGCCCTCCGGGAGATTCCAAGGAAAGGAGCGGATACCCATGCGATACTGGATTCGGGGACTGAACGCCCTGTTCAGCCTGGTGGTGCTTCTCTGCTTCTTTGTGGTGGTGGCCTACGCCGGCTATGCCCTGTGGGACAACAGCCAGGTGTATGCGGCTGCGGAAAATGTCCGGGATGAGATGCTCCAGTTCAAACCCCAGCCGGATGCGGAGGAGGGCGGCCCCACATTCCATGAGCTTCAGGCGGTCAACCCGGATGTGTGTGCCTGGGTCACCCTGGACAACACCAACATTGACCACCCGGTTCTCCAGGGGACGGACAATCTGTCCTATATCAACCGGGATGTGTACGGAAACTTCTCCCTGGCAGGAAGCGTTTTCCTGGACTCCCGGAACGACACAGCTTTTGCTGACCCCTATTCCTTGCTGTATGGCCATCACATGGAAAACAGCGGGATGTTCGGGGATTTGGATTTGTATAAGGACGAGGAATTTTTCCGGGAGAACAGAACCGGCCTTTTGATGACACCGGAGGGCGTGTACGATTTGGAAATCTTCTCCTGCCTTCTGGTGGAAGCTTCGGACGAATATATCTTCGAGCCGGAGGCCTGGCAGGGGGATCTGGAAGGTGCATTTTCGTATGTAAAGGAAAATGCCATGTACCTCCGGGAGGAGATTTGGGGGAGCCTGGACGGGGATTCCCGGATTCTGGCTCTGACCACCTGCTCCGGGGAGTTCAGCGATGCCAGAACCGTGGTTCTGGCGGTAATGCACCCTCGTCAGATGGAAGCACAGGAGGGTTAGTAACATGAAAAAAACCATAAAACTTGGGTTTTTCACTGCCATACTGGTGCTGCTGTGGGGAATGGTGCTGGGACAGGCGGTGCTGGCGGAACCTCAGGAAGCCCTGACCGGTGAGATTATCCTGCCGGTGACCATCCGGGCAGAGGGTTTTCTGCCGGATGAGCCGGAGGTCTATACCCTGGTGCTGGAGGGCGAGGAGGGTGCTCCCATGCCTGCCGGAAGCCAGGGACAGCGCTTCCAGTGGCAGGTCACCGGTGCCCAGGCCACGACCTTTCCTCCCATAGCCTGTAATGGTGTGGGCATTTACCACTACACCATTACCCAGGTGCCGGGGAACAACGCCTACTGCACCTACGACGAAATCAAGTACCAGGTTCTGGTCACCATAACCTATCAGGAGCAGGGAGAGGGCCTGGATGTGGCCATTGCCATTGCCCCGGAAGGCTCCACCGACAAGACGGATGCTGCACTTTTTGTCAACAGCTACGAAAGACCTCCGGTGGAGATTCCCCAGACCGGTGAGGTGGAAAACCTGTCCTTGATCCTCGGCCTGTGGGTGTGCAGCCTGCTGGCTTTGGCACTTGTGTGGAAGCAGAGAAAAACCGTATAAAAATCGCCTCACAGAAGGAAAAACCTTTCTGTGAGGCGATTTTGCGTCAGAAGTAAAGAAAGCGATAAGTCAAAAGTCCCAGTATGATTTGCAGGGCCAGCAGTGCCGGCACCCCGATGGTAAATTTGGGGTGCTTTGTCTTGTGGCGAACGGTATACATTCCCAGAAGAGACCCCAGGCTTCCACCCAGGGCTGCCACCCACATGAGGGTGGCCTCGGGAATCCGCCAAAGTTTTTTTCTGGCTTTGTACTTGTCAATAAGCATAAGCAGGAACCCCAGCGCATTGACTGATAACAGATAAATGAGGACTGGCTTCATAAAATACCTTTCTTGGAGGGATGGATTTGAAAAAACTGTTTGTCTGTGCCGCCCTGGGGCTGCTGCTTTGCGGCTGTGCCCCACAGGAGGCGGCGGAAACCGTGGAGGATGTGTACCAGCCGGTTTTGGAGCAGGAGGCCCAGCAGGTGCTGCTGCAAGTACCTGACCAGGCAGGGGACCCGATTCTGACCAACGAACAGGGGGACACCCTGTACCTGTGGGAGGACTATACCCTGACGGTAGCCACCCGGAAATCCGGGGATGTGACGGGAGTAATTCAGGAAACCACCGGTTTTACCCCGGACCAGCTGCAGGTGGTGGAAACCGCCCGGATGGAGGGCACCCAGTATGACTGCATCTGGACGGCAGCCGGGGAAGGGGGAAGCCAGGTGGGGCGGCTTCGGATGATTGACGACGGCCACCACCTGTATGTCATGACCATTATGGCCCCGGAGGCGGAAGCGGCGGCTTTGCAGAGCGATAGCTGGGTGGAGGTGTTCAACTCCTTCCGGGTGATTGAACCGGAAAGCATGGTCAGTAGCGGCTCATAGCCGCCCTGCATAGGTCTTTGCAGGCCTCAATCACCGACTGGGGATAGAGGATCTGGGCCTTGTCCCCGAATCCGATGACCCAGCTTAAAAACATGGGAGAAACCGCCACCTGCACCGTGAAGGTGAAGTGCTCCTCGTCCTGGGGAATCAGCATGATGTCCTTACCGAAGCGGTCAATCACCACATTGATGAGGCTCCGGTGGAACTGCAGTTTTACCGTCACCGCATCCCCGGAGTACATCTGAAAGAGCTGATTGGCGTGTTCCACAAGGGCTTTCCCCGTCAGCTCCGGGCAGGGATTGCGGCGCTCATCTGTAATGCGGATGTCCGTCATCCGGTCCACCCGGTAGGAGGTGACGCCGTGACGCTGGGAGTGGGCCAGCAGGTAATAGTTTTCATTGTCCTGGCACAGTCCGTAAGGGCTTGCCAGGTATTCTTTGTCCCGATACCGGCGCTTGCCCCCCAGATCCCAGTCAAAGTACCGGAAGGAAATCTGCCGGTTCTGGCCGATGGCCTCCTGAATGGCATCCACATTGTAGTAGATGGACTCGTTCATGCTCTTGACCCGCCCGGATACCAGGACGTTCCGCTTCATAAGCCGGGCGTCCTCCTCGTTGCACTGGCTGCACAGCTTTTCAATCAGCTCCCGGGACTTGCGCTCTGTGAGGAACCGGCTGGACTGAACGGCGTCAATCAGCAGCTTCAGCTCCGGCAGCTGAAACCGCTGGGAGGCGATGTAGTAGCCGCCGTTTCTGCCGGGAATGGACACAATGTCCACCCCATACTCCTGCAATGCCGCCACATCGGAGTAGACGGTTTTCCGGTCGCAGTGAATCCCGTGGCGGTTTTGGAGCATTGCGATAAGCTCCGCAGCTCTCACGGGTTTACTCTCGTGGGAATTTTTTTGCAGATAATCCAGGATATACAGAATTTTCAGCTTTTGGTTGTCGTACTTTCCCATGTTCCTCACCTCCTTCCGATTATAACACATCTGTCACAATGGTGGAAAGAGAAAATTCATAAATTTGATTTTTTCCCCATTGTGTGATATGCTATGGGCACTTGGAGGTACAAAAATATGCTGTTTATCGGATGTCACCTGTCAACCACCGGAGGCTTTGCCGCTACGGTGGATACGGCAGCGGAATTGGGTGCCAACACCTTTGCTTACTTTACAAGAAACCCCAGAGGCAGCCGTGCCCGGGCAGAGGACCTGCCCGACTGCCGGAAAGCCATGGAAAAAATGAACGACCTGTCCTTTGGAAAGCTGGTTGCCCATGGGGCTTATACCATGAACCTTTGCACCGCCAAGGGAGAGGACAGAGCCTTTGCCCGGAGCCTGCTGGAGGAGGATTTGCGCCGGATGGCGTCCCTTCCCGGAAACTTCTATAATTTCCATCCCGGCAGCCATGTGGGGCAGGGGGCAGATAGGGGCATTGCCCAGATTTGCGAGGCCCTGACTGCCGCCATGGCTCCAAGCTACCCTGTAACCGTGCTTCTGGAAACCATGGCCGGCAAGGGCACCGAGGTAGGAGGGAGCTTTCAGGAGCTGAAGGCCATCCTGGACGGGGTAGGCCGTCAGGATCTGGGGGTCTGCCTGGATACCTGCCATGTGTACGACGGCGGGTACGATATTGTGGGGAATCTGGACGGCGTTCTGGAGGAGTTTGACCGGGTGATCGGCCTGAATCGACTGAAAGCCCTCCACCTGAACGATTCCAAAAACCCCTTTGCCTCCCATAAGGACAGGCATGAAAAAATCGGAGAGGGCTCTCTGGGCCTGGAAACCTTCCGAAAGATTGTAAACCATCCCAAGCTCAGGGGACTTCCCATGATATTGGAAACCCCCAATGAGCTTCCCGGCTATGCCCGGGAAATCGCCCTGCTGCGGCAGCTGGAGGAACAGGAGGTGTAGTATGCAGGATCTGGTACAAAGCCTGCAAGGAGCGGAGTCCACGTTTTACTATGTGTTTTTGTCGGTGTTTCGCTACGTGGCCCCGGCTCTGGCCTTTCTCATTTTGTTCCGGGCGGTGAAGCCCCTGCTGTTTTTCCGCCGGGCACCGGAGATTTGGGCATGGCTCACTATGGCAGACGGCACCAAGCTGCCCATCACCCATTGGGAAAACGTCATCGGCAGAAGCAAAAGCTGTGATGTGGTGCTGGATGTGCCCACCATCTCCCGAAACCACTGCGTCCTGACCCGGTACGATGACGGCAGCTGGACCATCCGGGACACCGAGTCCTCCGGCGGCCTGTTCATCAACGGCAAGCGCAAATCCATCTGGGCCCTGCAGCCGGAGGATGTAATTGAAATCGGCGGGGTGAAGATGACCCTGCAGCCCATCACCCAGCGGCAGGAGGAGCGGCTGGCCCTGCTCCGGGGCAGAGCCGGCAGCTTTGGCAGCAGCCTCATCAATGTGCTGCTGCTGACCATCTTCCAGGTGCTGTGCTGCCTGGGCTTTCTTCTCAGCCGTCAGAAGGATGTGCAGTCGGTGCTGGTGGGCATCGGCGGCATTATGGTGGTGCAGTGGCTTCTGCTTCTGTTCTACTTCTGCATCCGCCGAACCTCCTTCGAGGTGGAGACCATCGCCTTTTTCATCTCTACCATGGGCATGGCGGCCATTGCCGCCGTGGTGCCGGGGGAGGCCAGCAAGCAATTCCTTTCCATCGTCATGGGTGTCTGCGCCTTTCTGGGCATCGGCTGGGCCCTGCGGGACCTGGAGCGGGCGAAGAAGCTCCGGTGGCTGGCAGCGGTTGGCGGCATTGGCTTTTTGCTCATCACTTTGGTGCTGGGCAAAGAAATCAACGGCGCCAAAAACTGGCTGATTATCGGCTCCTTTTCCCTTCAGCCCTCGGAGCTGAGTAAGGTCTGCTTCGTGTTTGTGGGGGCCTCCACCATGGACAGAATCCTTGCCAAGCGGAACCTCATTGGCTTCATCGCCTATTCCGTGGTTATCTGCGGCTGCCTGGCCCTCATGAATGACTTTGGTACAGCCCTGATTTTTTTCTGTGCCTTTTTGGTGATTGCCTATATGCGCTCCGGCAGCGTGGGCACCATTGCCCTGGCCTGTACCTCTCTGGGCTTTGCCGGGGTGGTGGCCCTGAAAATCGCCCCCCATGCCATGCAGCGGTTCTCCTCCTGGCGGCATATCTGGGAATCCCCGCTGTCTGCCGGCTACCAGCAGACCCGGGCTCTTATGTGCATGGCTGCCGGCGGCCTGTTCGGCCTGGGCGCCGGACAGGGTTACATGAAAAATGTCTTTGCCGCCGATTCGGATATGGTGGTTGCCACCATTACAGAGGAGTGGGGACTTCTCATGGTGGTGATGATAATTCTTAGCATCGTGGCGCTGGGTGTGTTTGTGGTGCGCTCTGCGGCGGTGGGCCGAAGCAGCTTCTACACCATTGGCGCCTGTACCGCAGCCAGCATTTTGCTGCTGCAAACCATTCTGAACGCCTTGGGTACCGTGGATGTGCTGCCCCTGACCGGTGTGACCTTCCCCTTTTTGTCCAACGGCGGCTCCAGTATGATTGGCGCCTGGGGACTCTTGGCCTTTATCAAGGCAGGAGACACCCGGCAGAATGCCAGCTTTGCGGTGCGCCTGCAAAAGAAAGGAGGCAGGGAGGATGAATAGAGTTGCGACCCGTGCCCTGGCGGTGCTCCTGCTGGTGGCGGTGCTGGTAGGGGGATTGGGCTTTTTCCTGTGGGAATACACCACCCAGGCTTCCGCCTGGATTGTGTTCCCCGGTTCTCCCCATGTGTATACCGGCAATAATATTGACTGCGGCGTGGTGACCGATGCCAACGGAACCCTGCTTCTGGATATGCGCCAGGACAGAACCTACAGCTCCGACGCCCTGCTGCGGATGTCCACAGTCCATTGGCTGGGGGACCGGGACGGTTTTGTGGAAGCCCCGGCCCTTTCCCACTATGCAGCGGAAATGGCAGGCTACTCCCTGGTAAACGGCGTGTACGCCTATGGAGAGACCGCCGGTGTTGCCCGGCTTACCCTGCTGGCAGAGGCCCAGAAGGCCGCCCTGGAGGCCATGGGAGACTATAAAGGAACGGTGGCGGTATACAACTACAAAACCGGCCAGATTCTGTGCGCCGTGTCCACCCCCGCCTATGACCCGGACAACGTGCCGGATCTGGAGGCGGATACCACCGGAAAATACGAGGGCATGTACCTAAACCGCTTTACCCAGTCGGTGTATATTCCCGGCTCCATTTTCAAGGTGGTGACTCTGGCTGCGGCTTTGCAGGAGATTCCCGATTTGCAGCAGCAGTCCTTCACCTGCACCGGCGCCTACGAAATGGGCGTGGACAAAATCACCTGCGAAAGAGCCCACGGCACCCAGAATGTGAAGGATGCCTTTGCCAATTCCTGCAACTGCGCCTTCGCCCAGATTTCGGAGCAGCTGGGGGGAGAAACCCTGGCAAAGTATGTGGAAGAGATGGGCATTACCGAGAGCCAGACCTTTGACGGCATTACCACGGCGGCGGGGAATTTCCAGGTGGACAATACCCCGGTGAACGTGGCCTGGAGCGCCATCGGTCAGTATTTGGACCAGATTAACCCCTGCGCCTTCCTTACCTATATGGGAGCCATTGCAGGAGGCGGCGTGGGTGTGGAGCCCTACCTGGTGGAGAACATTACCGTGGGTAATACCACCACCTACCAGGCCGGCACCCACCAGACAGAGCGGATTATGGACGCCCAAACCGCCAAAACCGTCCAGGAATTTCTCAGGAACAACGTGGAAACCCGTTACGGCCCCGGAAATTTCGGCAGCCTCCGGGTGTGTGCCAAGACCGGCACGGCAGAGGTAGGAGGCGACCGGAAGCCCAACGCTATGCTGTCGGGCTTTACCACGGATGAAGACTATCCCTTTGCCTTTATCGTATGCGTGGAAGATGGTGGCTACGGTGCCTCTACCTGTATCCCCATCGCCACCCAGGTGCTGGAGGCTTGTAAACAGGCCATTGACCAAAAATGAACATTGTGTGAAGTGAACAAAACATTTGTCCTCCTGTGGGGAGAATTTGGTGCTTTTGAAGTGTTGACAAATGTACGCCTCTGGGATACAATGTGAACATCTTAACAAGGAGGTACAAGACAATGATGGCTTTCCACAATGCTTCTTCCAATTGGTCTGACTGCTGCATGAACGCTTCCGCAGCGGGTACCTCTGTGCGCGCCTGCATGATTATGGACATTGCTGCTCTGGCAATGTCCATTTTTTGCACGCTGTCCCTAAGCATTCTGGCTCTGCTGATTGCCCCATAGCACCGCTTTTTTTGGTATAGAAGAAGCGGTTGTGTATCTGCACAGCCGCTTCCTTTTATAAAAGGAAAATGAAAGGGAGATTTTTATGAAGAAGGTATTTGCATTTGTAATGGCCGCATGTATGGCAGCAACCATGTTTGTCGGCTGCACCCCCAAGAAGGTGGAAGAGGAAGCCGCCAGAGTGATCAAGGTTGGCACCAGCGGCCCCCTGACCGGCGGCAACGCTATGTACGGCAACGCCGTTGCCAACGGCCTGAAGCTGGCTTTTGAGGAGATCAATGCCCAGGGCGGCCTGCAGTTTGAGGTCAATGCCCAGGACGACGAAGCTGACGCTGAGAAGGCCGTCAACGCTTACACCGCCCTGATGGACTGGGGTATGCAGATCATGGCCGGCCCCACCACCTCCGGCTCTGCAGCTGCTACCGCTGCTGAGTGTGCAGCTGACCGGGTGTTTATGATGACCCCCTCCGCTTCCGATGCATCCGTCATTACCGCCGGTGACAACATCTTCCAGATCTGCTTCACCGACCCCAACCAGGGCGTTGGCTCTGCCGACTACATTTCCCAGCACAATCTGGGCACTGCCATCGGTGTTATCTATGATTCCTCCAACCCCTATTCCTCCGGTATTTACGAGAAGTTCCAGGAGAGAGCCAATCAAATTGGCCTGAATGTGGTGGCTGTGGAAGCCTTCACCGAGGACAACAAGGCAGACCTGACCACCCAGGTGACCAAGTGCCAGTCTGCCGGCTGCGACCTGATTTTCCTGCCTATCTACGCTGCAGAAGCAACCCAGGTTCTGACCTATGCTGATAAGATTGGCTACACCCCCAAGTTCTTCGGCTGTGACGGCCTGGACGGCATCCTGGCTGTGGAAGGCTTTGACCCGGCTCTGGCCGAGGGCGTCATGCTTCTGACCCCCTTCGATGCCACCGCAACCGACGAGAAGACCCAGAACTTCGTAAAGAACTATACCGAGAAGTTTGGCATTGCCCCCAACCAGTTCGCTGCAGATGCATACGACGTGGCCTACGTGATTGCAGCTGCCTGCGAAGCCGGCAAGGTTACCCCGGATATGACCGCAGAGCAGATTTGTGACATCCTGGTGGAGCAGGTTCTGTCCATGAGCTTTGACGGCCTGACCGGTGAGGGAATGCAGTGGAGCGCAGACGGTGCCGTTTCCAAGGAGCCCAAGGCTGTGAAGATTGAAAACGGTGTTTATGTAGGTATCGAATAATACATAGACTGAATGAAAGCCGGGCGGGGATTCCCCCCGCCCGGTTCTTCGGTCTTTCACCGGTCTATGAGAGAGCCCACCGGGGCTTTGTCATAGGCTGTTGAAGAAAGTGAGGAAGAAACATGGATTTTTTACAGTATACCATCAACGGTATCAGTATCGGTGCTGTGTATGCCATTATCGCCCTGGGCTATACCATGGTTTATGGCATTGCCAAGATGCTGAACTTTGCCCACGGTGATGTGATTATGGTGGGTGCCTATCTTTCCTTCTCGGTTACCAGTTATCTCCATATGTCCCCTTACCTGAGTATTCTGGTGGCTATGGTGGGCTGTGTGGTGCTGGGTGTGGTGATTGAGGCCCTGGCCTACCGTCCTTTGCGGGGCGCACCCAGCCTGGCGGTGCTCATTACCGCCATCGGCGCCAGCTACTTCCTGCAAAATGCCGCCCAGCTGATCTGGGGCAGCGATCCGAAGAACTTCACCAGTATCGTGATCTTTTCCCCCATCAAGCTCTTTGACGGCCAGGTGACCATCACCGGCGAGGTGCTGGTAACAGTCATCACCTGTATTGTGATTATGATTGCTCTGGTGCTTTTCACGGAGAAAACCAAAATCGGTAAGTCCATGCGGGCGGTTTCCGAGGACCGGGATGCAGCCCAGCTTATGGGCATCCATGTGAACCGCACCATTTCCGTGACCTTTGCCATCGGCTCTGCCCTGGCAGCCATTGCGGGAATTCTCCTGTGCTCCACCGTCCCCACCCTGCAGCCCACCACCGGCTCCATGCCCGGTATCCGGGCCTTTACGGCGGCAGTGTTCGGCGGCATCGGCTCCATTCCGGGGGCTATGCTGGGCGGCCTGGTGCTGGGACTGGTAGAGACCTTTACCAAGGGCTATATTTCCACCCAGTTTTCCGATGCAGTGGTGTTCCTGGTGCTGATTGTGGTGCTGCTGGTGAAGCCGGCAGGCCTGTTGGGCAAGAACATCCAGGAGAAAGTGTAAGGTGATGGGCATGCGTTTACAAAATATCTGGCAGAAATACAAAACCAACCTGCTTACATACGGAACGGTGACGGTGGCATTCCTGGTGCTGCAGATTTTGTCCAGTCAGGATATGCTGTCCCGGTCCACCCAGGGCTATCTGGTTCCCATCTGCGCCTACATTGTAATGGCAGTTTCCCTGAACCTGGTGGTGGGCGTTTCCGGTGAGCTGAGCCTGGGCCATGCAGGCTTTATGGGCGTGGGTGCTTTCGTGGGCGTGGTGATTTCCGGAAGCCTGAAGGGCGCAGTGGATAGCGACGCGCTGCGGCTGGTGCTGTCCATGGTAGGCGGCGGCCTGATGGCCGGCGTGGCCGGTGTGATTATCGGCGTGCCTGTGCTTCGCCTCCGGGGCGACTATCTGGCAATCGTCACCCTGGCCTTCGGTGAAATCCTGAAGAATATCATCGGCAACATCTATATCGGCAAGGATGCAACCGGGCTCCACTTCGCCATGAGCGCCGGCGGCGTATCCCTGGAAGAGGGGGGCACCATGCTCCTGAAAGGCCCCATGGGTGCCACGGGAATTGAAAAGCTCTCCTCCTTTACCGCAGGCTTTTTGCTGATTCTCTTCACCCTGTTTGTGGTGCTGAATCTCATCAACTCCAAGGAAGGCCGGGCCATCAAGGCCATCCGGGACAACCGGATTGCAGCTGAGTGCGTAGGCATCCATGTCACTGCCTTCAAGCTGAAGGCCTTCGTGGTGGCCTCCGTCCTGGCAGGTATGGCAGGCGCTCTGTTCGCCCAGAATTACTCTGCCATTACTGCGGATAAATTTGACTTTACCAACTCCATCAACATCCTGGTGTTTGTGGTGCTGGGCGGCATGGGCAACATCCTGGGCTCCGTGATTTCCACCACAGTGCTGTACCTGCTGCCGGAGCTGCTCCGGGGCCTGCAGGACCTCCGCATGATTCTGTATGCGGTGGTGCTGATTGTGGTGATGCTGTGTACCTGGTCTCCCCAGGTGAAGGGCAAGATGCAGGTAGTCCGGCTGTGGCTGGGCAAGCAGAAAAACAAAATTTTCAGAAAGGGGGCGGCCGACCATGCGTGAGGAATATTCCAGAAAAATGGTGGAGGTTACCACCACAAACCTTTTGCGGGAACAGGATACGGATAAGCAGCCGGTGCTGGATGTGCGGAATCTGGGCATCGACTTCGGCGGACTGACGGCGGTGGACGGCTTCACCATGTCCATCGGCCCCACGGAGATTTCCGGCCTCATCGGCCCCAACGGTGCCGGCAAGACCACCATTTTTAACCTTCTGACCAGCGTGTATCAGCCCACCCGGGGCTCCATTCTTCTCAATGGTATCGACACCAAGGGCATGACCACCGCCAAGGTCAATCGGCTGGGCATCGCCAGAACCTTCCAGAATATCCGGCTGTTTTCCGAGATGACGGCTCTGGACAATGTGAAGGTGGGCATGCACAATTCCATCAAGTGTTCCTTCCTGTCCTCACTTCTGCGGCTTCCCCCTTACTATAAGGCGGAGCGGGGGGCCAACGAGCGGGCTATGGAGCTTCTGGACTTTATGGGCCTGACGGATGTGGCAAACGTAAAGGCAGGAGCCCTGCCTTACGGCGTCCAGCGGCGGCTGGAAATTGTCCGGGCCCTGGCCACCAACCCCTCCATTGTGTTGCTGGATGAGCCGGCGGCAGGCATGAATCCCAGCGAAACGGCGGAGCTGATGCACCAGATCCGCAGAATCCGGGATACCTTCCAGATTGCCATTTTCCTCATTGAGCATGACATGAACCTGGTGATGAATGTGTGCGAGGCCATCATGGTGGTCAACTACGGCCGGGTCATTGCCAAGGGTACCCCGGAGCAGATCAAGCAGAACCCGGCGGTAATTGAGGCTTACCTGGGACGAAAGGATGGTTAAGTTATGCTGAAAATTCAGGATATTCATGTGTATTACGGAGCCATCCACGCAGTCAAAGGGGTGAGCTTTCAGGTCAATCAGGGGGAGATTGTGGCCCTGATTGGTGCCAACGGTGCCGGAAAGAGCACAATCCTTAAAACCATCTCAGGCCTTATGCACCCCCGCAGCGGCTCCATCACCTTCATGGACCAGGACATTACCCACACCGATGCCTATAAGCTGGTGCGCCATGGCCTTGCCCATGTGCCGGAGGGGCGGCGGATTTTCCTGCAAATGAGCGTACAGGAGAATCTGGAAATGGGTGCCTTTACCCAGAAAGAGGTCTCCAAGGAGGATCTGGAGCGGGTCTACACCCTGTTTCCCCGGCTGAAGGAGCGGCGTAAGCAGGTGGCAGGTACCCTTTCCGGCGGCGAGCAGCAGATGCTGGCCATGAGCCGGGCCCTGATGAGCAAGCCCCGGCTTATGATGCTGGATGAGCCCTCCATGGGTCTTGCCCCCATTTTGGTGGACCAGATTTTTGACATCATCCGGGAGCTTCACAAGGCCGGCACCACCATTTTGCTGGTGGAGCAGAACGCCAGCAAGGCCCTGGAGATTGCAGACCGGGCCTATGTGCTGGAAACCGGCACCCTGACCCTCTCCGGTACCGGGGCAGAACTGGCCAGTAGCGACGAAGTGCGAAAAGCCTATCTGGGCGGTTAAAATTGAACACCTCCTGCATAGAATCTGGCAGGAGGTGTTTTTTATGTGCCGCTATCACCAGCTTTGGGGAAGTGCGCTGATTGCCTTTGGGGGAGGCATCCTGTTGGGAGCCTGGCTGGAAGGTGGTTTCCTGTGCAGTTGTCTTGGCATCGGCCTGATGCTTTTGGGATTTTATTTTTTCCGGCCCGGCTGTCGGTCATAACCTTGTCCCGGTGGGAATAGGCTGTAACAGCAATGGGAGAGAAGGAGTGATTTCCAAATGGAATTACAATTTGACAAGCAGCCCATTTCCTGCCTGAACCAGGTGAAATGGGAGCAGAAGAATCAGGAGCTTACCCAGGAAATCCGCTTGACGGAGGACTTGCCGGACGTGGGCAGTGTCCTGGGTGCCTGGGGACAGACCATTGTCCGGGGCAAGCAGTGGCGGAAGGGAAATATGGAGGTAACCGGCGGGGTCATGGTGTTTGTGCTCTATGCCCCGGAGGACGGTTCTGCCCCCCGGGGAGTGCAGACCTGGCTGCCCTTCACCGCCAACTGGGAGCTGCCGGAGACCAAGCATGACGGCACCATCTGCGTGTGCTGCCAGCTCACCGGGGTGGACGCCCGTTCCGCCTCCGCCCGGAAGCTGATCGTCCGGGCGGGATTGGGGATTCTGGGAGAGGCACTGGTGCCGGAGGAGCGGGAGCTGACCACCCTGGGAGAAATCCCGGAGGATGTGCAGGTTCTGCGAAGAAAATATCCGGTGCGCCTGCCTACGGAGGCCGGGGAAAAGGCCTTCACCCTGGAGGATACCATGAATCCCCCCACCGCCGGAGGCGGGATTTCCCGGATTCTCCGGTATGGCCTGGTGCCGGAAATTCTGGACGAGAAGGTCATGGAGGACAAGGTGGTGTTCCGGGGTATTGCCCAGATTCATGTGCTGTACCTGGGCACCGACGACTGCCTCTACCCCTGGGATTTTGAGGTTCCTTTCTCCCAGTATACCCAGCTGGACCAGGAACACGCCCTGGAGGCCCAGGCCCGGATTGTCCCGGCCATCACCAGCCTGGAGCTGGAGCCGGAGGAGGATGGGCAGGTGCAGCTGAAGGCCGGGCTTGCCTGCCAGTATGTGATTTTTGATTCCCGGCTTCTGGAGGTGGCAGAGGACGGCTACAGCAACACCCGGAAGGTAAGTCCCTGCCGGGAACCTCTGGAGCTGCCGGTGCTGCTGGACTGGGATACCCAGCCGGTGGCAGTGGAGGAGAGCCTCACTGCCCAGGGAACCCGGATGGCAGACGGGGAAGTGTACTGGGAACAGCCCCAGATTCTCTGCCAGGAGCAGGAGGTTTCGGTGTGCCTCCGGGGCACGGTGCAAATGCTGTACTACGATTTGGAGGGGAACCTTCAATGGGGAAGCCAGTCCTGGGAGTGGTGCCGGAAGCTGGAAGCCCACCCCAATGCCCAGCTCCAGGCCCAGGTTCTTCCGGTGGGTAAGGTGTCCGGGAGCATTTCCGGTGCCGGCGGAACCCTCCGGGGAGAGCTGAGCCTCACTACCACCACCCGGAACAGCCGGGGCATGAGCCAGGTGACCGGGCTGGAGCTGGGAGACCCTGTCCGCCCTGACCCCAACCGTCCCAGCCTGATTGTGAGAAAGCCCGGGGAGGCGGACCTGTGGGCCCTGGCAAAAAGCTGCGGCTCCACCATGGATGCCATTTCCCAGGCCAACGGCCTGGAAGGGGAGCCGGACCCGGATGCCCTGCTTCTGATTCCGGTGATGTAAAAAAGGTGCCGCTGCGTGGGAGATACGCAGCGGCATTTTTGGCGGATGTCGCATTGGGAGAAAATATCCGCCGTATATACCTTATGATACAGGCGCTGGGATATGCAAGGGGAAGCTGTCGAGACCCCGGGGATTTTTTCCTTGCATATTCCTTTGAAAGTGCTATACTATATAGTGCAAACGGTCAAAAGGGCGATTTTATATAGCCCCTTTCCCGGAAGTCCGGGGCTTTTTGACGGTTGTACTGAATTTACAGAAGGTGTTTGATTATGACAAAAATTGATATTTACAGTGGTTTCCTGGGCGCAGGCAAAACCACCCTCATTAAGAAGCTGCTGCAGGAGGCTTACCAGGGCCAGAAGCTGGTGCTGATTGAAAACGAGTTTGGCGAAATCGGCATTGACGGCGGCTTTTTGCAGGATGCAGGCATCAACATCCGGGAGATGAACTCCGGCTGCATCTGCTGCAGTCTGGTGGGCGACTTCGGCAAGGCCCTGACCCAGGTGATTGCGGACTACCACCCCGACCGGATTGTGATTGAGCCCTCCGGCGTAGGCAAGCTTTCCGACGTCATCGGTGCGGTGAACAAGGTAACCGGCGAGGATGTGACCCTGGGCTATACCGTGGCGGTGGTGGACGCCGGCAAGGTAAAATCCTACAGCAAGAACTTCGGTGAGTTCTATAACAACCAGGTGCAGACCGCTTCCACCATCATCCTGTCCCGGACGGACGCCATCCCCCAGGACAAGCTGGATAAGGCGGTGGAGCTGCTCCGGGAGCTGAATCCCCAGGCTACCATCGTCACCACCCCCTGGAACGCCCTGACCGGAGCCCAGATAGTGGAGGCCATGGAGGGCAAGGCAACCCTGGCAGCAGAGCTGGCCCAGATGGAGCAGGAGCACCACCATCATCACCATGACCACGAAGAGGGCTGCGGCTGCGGACACCACCACGACCATGACCATGAAGAGGGCTGCGGCTGCGGACACCACCACGACCATGACCACGAAGAAGGCTGCGGCTGTGGCCACCATCACCACCATGACCACGAGGAAGGCTGCGGCTGCGGCCACCATCACCACCATGACCACGAGGAAGGCTGCGGCTGCGGTCACCATCACCACCATGACCACGAGGAAGGCTGCGGCTGCGGTCACCATCACCATGACCACCACGCCGACGAGGTGTTCACCTCCTGGGGTGTGGAAACGGCCCGGAAGTTTACCAAAGAGCAGATCACTCAGGCTCTGGAAGCCCTGGACAGTGGCAAGTACGGCACGGTGCTCCGGGCCAAGGGCATTGTGGAAGCCCAGGACGGCACCTGGATTCACTTTGACCATGTGCCCCAGGAGGCAGATGTGCGTACCGGCAGCGCTGCCATCACCGGCAAGGTGTGCGTCATCGGTGCCCAGCTGAATGAGGCGGAAATCGCCGCATTGTTTGGAGTGTAAGCTATGACCCAGATTCCTGTCTATACGTTTACCGGCTTCCTGGACTCCGGAAAGACCAAGTTCATTCAGGAGACCCTGGAAGACCCCCGGTTCAACGGAGGCGAGCGGACGCTGCTTCTGGTGTTCGAGGAAGGGGAGGAGGAGTACGACTTCTCTACCTATCCCCATAAGAATGTGTACCTGGAGGTGCTGGACCAGCAGACTGTGGAGCCCAAGACCCTCCAGGCCCTGGCAAAGAAGTACAAAGCCCAGCGGATTGTGGCGGAGCTCAACGGTATGCAGATGGTAGGGGACCTTTACAGCCGCTTCCCGGAGGAATGGGTGGTGGCCCAGGAAGTGATGTTTGCCGACTCCACCACCATCATGACCTACAACGCCAATATGCGCAATCTGGTGATGGACAAGCTGGTAGGTGCCCAGATGGTGGTATTCAACCGGGTAACCCCCGGGGCGGATACCCTGCCTTTGCACAAGCTGGCACGAGCCGCCAACCGTCGGATTGACATTTTGTACGACTACACCGACGGCACCACCGCCTTTGACGAGCTGCAAGACCCCTTGCCCTTTGACATCAACGCCCCGGTCATTGAAATCAAGGACGAGGACTACGCTCTGTGGTACCGGGATGTGACGGAGGAGCCCCAGAAGTATGCGGGAAAGACCGTCCGGTTCAAAGGCCAGGTGGCCATGCTCCGCCGGGACCGGAATACCATGTTTGCCCCCGGCCGGTTTGTGATGACCTGCTGCGAGGCGGATATTGAGTTCTTCGGGGTTCCCTGCCGGTACCCCAACGCCAGAGAGCTGAAGCCCCGCTCCTGGGTGATGGTGGAGGCCACTGTTGCGGCGGAGAAACACGCCGTGTACCAGAACGAGCTGGGCCCGGTGCTCACCGCCATCCGGGTGGAGCCGGCAAACCCGGCAGATCCGGAAGTAGCGACTTTTTGACTTTTGGGAGGTGCGGTTTTTGCCGTGCCTCCTTCCTGAAATGTGGAAAGGCAGGTGGAAGCTGTGTATCAGCCCCTTGCAGACTTGCTTCGTCCGACTACCTTGGACGAGGTGTATGGGCAGGAGCATATTCTGGGGAAGCAGGGCGTCCTGCGCCGGCTAATTGACTCCGGAAACATCCCCAATATGATTTTCTATGGCCCCAGCGGCACGGGAAAGACCACCGTTGCCAACATTATCGCAAAGCAGACCAACCGCACCTTGTACCAGCTCAATGCCACCACTGCCTCCACCGGGGACATTAAAAACATTGTGGCCCAGCTGGATACCTTTATGGCCCCCAACGGGGTGCTTTTGTACCTGGACGAGATTCAGTCCTTCAACAAAAAGCAGCAGCAAACCCTGCTGGAATACATCGAAAACGGAAAAATCACCCTTATCGCCTCCACCACGGAGAATCCCTATTTCTATGTGTTCAACGCCATCCTCAGCCGTTCCACGGTGTTTGAGTTCAAGCAGATTTCCCGGGAGGCGGCGCTGCAAGCCATCCGCCGGGCGGTGGCCTTTTTGGAGAAGCGGACAGCCCTTACCGCCCAGCCGGAGGAAGGGGCCCTGGAGTACATCGCCGGGGCCTGCGGCGGGGATTTGCGGAAGGCCATGAATGCAGTGGAGGTGCTGTTCTCTGTGGGAGTTCCCCAGGGGGACAAGCTTCCCATAACCCTATCCGATGCCCAGGCGGTTACCCAGAAAAGCGCCATGCGGGCTGACCGGGACGGGGACAACTTTTACGATCTGCTCTCGGCCCTTCAAAAGTCCATCCGGGGATCCGACCCGGATGCGGCGGTCCATTACCTGGGGCGGCTTCTGGAGGCGGGGCAGATGCAGTCTGCCTGCCGGCGGCTTATGGTGATTGCGGCGGAGGATGTGGGGCTGGCATACCCTATGGTGATTCCCATTGTGAAGTCCTGCGTGGATATGGCCCTCATGCTGGGAATGCCGGAGGCCCGGATTCCCCTGGGGGATGCGGCGGTGCTTATGGCCACCTCTCCCAAGTCCAATTCCGGTCACATTGCCTTGGATGAGGCCATGGCGGACATCCGCAAGGGCCGTGGCGGGGATTTCCCCCGGCATTTGCAGAATGTCCATGCCGACACCTATACCATGGAACGGGAGCAGGGGTATCTCTATCCCCACGATTTCCCCAACCATTGGGTGAAGCAGCAGTACCTGCCGGACGATCTGGTGGGGACGGTGTACTACCACTACGGCAGCAACAAGCTGGAGCAGGCCGCCAAACAGTACTGGCAGGCCATTAAGGGGGAATGACCATGGATGTGCAGGTAGGGGATACCCTGGTAATGAAGAAGCCCCACCCCTGTGGGGAGAAGAAGTGGCTGGTGCTGCGCACCGGGGCGGATTTCCGCCTCCGCTGCCTGGGCTGCGGCCACGAGGTGATGATTGATCGCTTCAAGGCGGAGAAGAACATCCGGCAGATTCTGCGCCCGGAGAAATAATCGACAGCAATGTCCGGCAGCCGATGGATTCGGCTGCCGGATTTTTTACAACCGGGAAGGGGTTGGGAGAAACCCCTCTGCCTCTGGGAATTCCTGGGGGCTGCCAGCCCCTTTTCTTTGACTGGATTTGAAGGGGACAGGGTGTATACTGGGGGCAAGGAAGGGGGGACAGGAGATGACGGTGTATCTGGATGTGGTGCTGCTATTGAATTTTCTGGTGGATTTTCTCCTGCTTTTGGGGACAAACCGGCTGATGGGCCACCCTTTGGAGCCGGGAAAGTGCGCCCTGGGGGCACTTCTGGGAAGTGTTTACGCGGGAGCCTCTATGCTTCCCCGGCTCCGGTTTCTGGGAAGCTGGCTGTGGCGGCTGGTAAGCCTGGGAGCCATGGGCTGCCTTGCCTACGGCCTGACCCATAGCGCCCTTCGCAGAAGCCTGGTGTTCGCATTCCTGAGCCTTGCCCTGGGAGGCCTGATGCTGTGCCTGGGAGGGGGCGGCTTTTTCACCCTGGGAGCGGCAGCGGCGGGGCTGTGTCTTTTGTGCATGGTGTGCTTCGGGGGCAGGCTTGGCAGCAGAACCCTGGTGCCGGTGGAGCTGACCTATGGGGACAGAATGCTGCACCTCACTGCCCTGCTGGACACGGGAAACACCCTGAAGGATCCTCTTACCGGCAGACCTGTGCTGGTGGTGAATGCCCAGGCGGCGGAAAAACTCACAGGCCTTACCCGGGAGCAGCTGCGGCGGCCGGTGGAGGCCATGGGGACGATTCCCGGCCTCCGGCTGATTCCCTATGAGGCAGTGGGACAATCCGGGGGGATGCTCCTGGGGCTGCGGCTGGCTCAGGTGCGGATTGGGAAGTGGACAGGAAGCGGATTGGTGGCATTCGCCCCGGAGGGCCTGAGCGGCCGGGACGGATACCAGGCGTTGACAGGAGGTATGGTATGATGAGATGGTTTGTGTGGCTGCTTCGGAAAATGGGACTCCTTTCTTCCGGCAGGGTGTATTATATCGGGGGGGCCGATGTGCTGCCGCCCCCCTTAAAAGGGGAGCAGGAGCAAAAAGCCCTGGAAGCTCTGGAGTCCGGGGAGGAGAGTGCCAAGCAGCTGCTTATCGAACGGAATCTGCGGCTGGTGGTATTCATTGCCCGGCGGTTTGAAAACACCGGGGTGAATCTGGAGGACTTGATTTCCATTGGCACCATTGGCCTCATCAAGGCCATCAGCACCTACCGCCGGGACAAGAACATCAAGCTGGCCACCTATGCCTCCCGGTGCATCGAAAATGAGATTCTCATGCATATCCGGAAAATCGCCAACCAAAAGACGGAGGTCTCTCTGGATGAGCCCATCAACATGGACTATGACGGCAACGAGCTGCTCCTTTCGGACATTCTGGGAACGGACGAGGACATGATTCTGCGGCCCTTGGAGGATGATGTGGACTTGCGGCTGCTGCGCCAGGCGGTGCAGGAGTTGCCGGAACGGGAGCGGCAGATTGTGGGGATGCGCTTTGGCCTGTGGGGACAGCAGGAGCTGACCCAGAAGGAGGTGGCCCAGAAAATGGGCATTTCCCAGTCCTATATCTCCCGGCTGGAGAAGCGGATTATGCTCCGCCTGCGGAAGGAACTGATGAAGCAGACCAGCTGCGTATGAAAGATTCCTGTTTCTCACTTGCAAAATGGAAAAAACTGTGGTACAATCGGTAAAAATAATATCGATATGGAAAGTACGAAAGGTGTTTTACCATGGAGCGAAAAGAAGTTTCCAAGTCCGTTCTCAAGCGGCTTCCCAGCTATCTGGCATACCTGAAGACCATCCCGGAGGAGGCCTCTCCCTATATTTCTGCCACCGCCATGGCCAACGCCCTGGGTATGGGCGAAGTGCAGGTCCGGAAGGATCTGGCTTTGGTGTCCGACGGCGGCCGCCCCAAAATCGGGTATCTCCGGGAGGGACTGATTGAGGATATCAGCCAGTTTCTGGGCTATGACAATACAACAGACGCCATTTTGGTGGGCGCCGGCAAGCTGGGCCAGGCCCTGCTGGGCTACAGCGGCTTTGAGGCCTACGGGCTGAACATTCTGGCAGCTTTTGATATAAGCCCCAAGGCGGAGAAAACGGTGGACGGCAAGCCCATCATCCCCATGGAGCGGATGGAGAGCTTCTGCCGTACCAACAAGGTGCTCATGGGCATTATCACCGTGCCGTCGGAACACGCCCAGGAGGTTTGCGACCGGATGATCGCCTGCGGAATCAAGGCCATCTGGAACTTTGCCCCGGTGCATCTGGACGTGCCCGGCAACATTCTGGTGCAAAATGAGAACATGGCAACCTCTCTTGCAGTGCTGTCCATGCACCTGCAGGCCCAAATTAAGGAAAAAAAGTAAAAACTTAGACCGAAGCGGCAAAATGCTGCTTCGGTCTTGCATTTAGTCCATATAAGTAACCAGCTCTTCCAGTGTCTTTCTTTTCTTGATCCGGGGTGCATCCTTTTCTCCGGGGTAGCCCAGGGCGATCACCAGCCGCACCGCATCGGGCAGATTACAGATGTTGCGGATTTTGGTGTCGTCCAGCCAGCCCAGAATACAGGAGCCCAGCCCCTGGGCAGTGGCTTCTGCGGTGAGATAGGCAGCGGCGATGCCGATGTCCATGGAGCGGTAGTCATTCTTCTTCAGCTTCGCTCCCAGGGCGGCGGACTTGGAGTAGGCGTCCTGGGAAATGACAATCAGCACCGGCACATCCTTGGCAAAGCCGTTGATTCCCATGCCGGTGACAGCCCCCGCCACCTGCCGGGCGGTTTCCCCCCGGCAGACGGTGAGGTGGTAGGGTTGGGAATTGCAGGCAGAGGGTGCCAGCCGCACCGCCTCCAGCACCGCCTGAAGCTTCTCCGCCTCCACAGGGCGGTCCGGGTTATAGCTGCGGCAGGACTGCCGAACCTTAGCGATTTCCAAAAAATTCATAAGTGCCTCCTGTGGCCAACACGGACAGAAGAGGAGAAAAGATTTGACCCTTGACTGACGTGCCTTCCGCAACCTCCAGCCAAGGGTCAAATCTGTTCACTCTTGATATCTAACATCCGTGTGTAACCTCGCTTTCTACAGATTTCCTACGCCACATTTCCTTGCTGAATCCCATTTCCTCCACACAAATCATCTAAAATTTTCATACAGTATGCTCATAAGTGAGCGGCCGATATGTGGGAAACTATCCAAACCGGAAATACGGTTTCGGTTTTCCTGCAGCGACCTTGCTGCAAGTAGAGGAGCTTTACCTCTGCATCGGTATCACCCTTTCTGACTATAATGTACCACAGGGGCAGGAGAATTGCAATAGGGAATACTGCAAGAAAAAGATACCATAAACTTGTATAAAACATAGAAATTCAGAGGAAACAGAAACATATCTTGACTTTTCTGTAAAGAATCTGCTACAATGACAGTGATGCGGCCCGGTGCGTAAGCACCGGGCCTTTTCCTTTAATTCAACACCATGGAGGCGGCGCCGTAGATACCGGCGTCATTGCCCAGGCTTGCCAGGGTAAACTGGGTGTCGGCACAGCCGAAGAACACATTCTCCCGGAAATACTTCTGCACCACATCCAGAATAATCTGACCGGCCTTGGACACGCCGCCGCCGATGACGAAAATCTCCGGATTGATGATGGCGGCAATGTTGGCAAGGGCAGTGCCCAGAATCTGACCAAACTGGTCTACCACCTGCAAAGCCAGGGCATCCTGAGCCTTGGCACAGTCAAAAACGTCCTTGGCGGTGAGATTTTCACACTGACGCATGGCGCTGGCCTCGTCGGAACGGCACAAAAGCTCCTTGGCCAGCCGGACAATGCCGGTGGCGGAGGCATACTGCTCCAGGCAGCCGTACTTGCCGCAGCCGCAGGGGATGGTCTCGTTGTCCTTTACCTTCATGTGCCCGATTTCACCGGCGGCGCCGGAGAAGCCGGTGACAATCCGGTTGTCAATCACCACGCCGCCGCCCACGCCGGTGCCCAGGGTGAGCATCAGGGCGCTGGAACGGCCTACGGCGCTGCCCATCCACTGCTCGCCCAGGGTTGCCACATTCACATCGTTTCCGGCCTTTACCGGAAGCCCGGTGAGCTGGTTCAGCACCTGGGCCACAGGATATTTGGACCAGCCCAGATTGGCAGCGCCCACCGCAATTCCGTCCCCGGTTACAGGGCTGGGAACGCCCACACCGATGCCCAGCACATCCTGGGTGGCGATGCCGATGGAGTGGCGCAAATCGTGGAGGTCATAGCGTCCCACAGGGGTGCCGTCTATGGTGAGGGTGCCGCCGCTGACATCGGAGAAGCGGGGAATCAAATTCACCAGCGAGGTCTTGCCCGAGCCGGTGGGGCCCATAATGGCCACGGTCTCGCCGGGGTTGATGTGCAAATCGATGTGGCGCAGCACAGGCTGGCCGTGGAGGTTCAAATCCACGCCGGAGAAGTCGATTTCGCCCTTCATGCGGCCCTGGAGCTTTTTGGCGTCGGGCCGGGAGGTGATGGTGGACTTGGCGTAGTACAGCTCGATGATCTTGTTGGCACTGGCGAAGAACCGCTGCAAGTCGTTGAGGTGCATGCCCAGCATGCGCATGGGGTCGGTCAGCGTCCAGGTCAGGCCGTTAAACAGGGTGAAGGTGCCGATGGAGATGCGCCCGGAGATAAGGAACGCGCCGCCCACCAGCAGCACCGCGATGGACAGGGACTGGGACAAGCCCTCGATGTAGGGGCTGTATTGCAGCCACAGCAAAGAGGCCTTGGTGTTGGCTTTTTTATAGTCGGCGTTCTTCTCGTCAAAGCGCGCAATTTCGTAGTCCTCCCGGGCAAAGGCCTTTACCACCCGGTTGCCGGAGATGTTCTCCTGGGCCTGGGTATTCAGCAGGGAGAGGCGCTCCCGCAGGTCTACGTACAGGGGGTGCACACGCTTGGAGAACGCCAGGGTAAGGCCGAAGATGATGGGCGTTACCGCCAGCATGGACAGGGCGAAGAGCCAGTCTGTCACCAGGAACACAATGGAGGTGGTGACAAACAGCACCGTGCAGTGGATGAGCTGCCGCAGAACCCAGGCCAC